>Ga0154725_1090_pt1 | contig 16837 bp, 9 predicted proteins | sample Rifle2008BG16ft_FD_105733 | JGI IMG/M metagenome (GOLD analysis project Ga0154725, IMG submission 105733) | Deltaproteobacteria bacterium RBG_16_49_23 | reverse complement strand
AGCATGGTGATAAAAATGGCGCCGAATACGCTACCCGTGAGGCTTCCCAGGCCGCCGATGATGATCATGGCGATAAATTCGACGGAGAGGAATAGGGTAAATGGGTCAGGAGTGATGCTGGCTAAATAGTGCGCCCAGAGGGCGCCGGCAAATCCGGCATAAAAGGAACTGACCGCAAAAGCGAGCAGTTTATATCGAAAGATGGGGATTCCCATGCCCTCGGCTGCCCGGTCATTGTCCCGAATGGCGATAAAAGCCCGGCCATACCGTGTCCGGAGAAGGTTCTTCGCAATCCAGAGCATTGCCACGAGACAGATAAACACCACATAGAAATAAGCGTGGTCGCTCTTCAGGCTCAAACCGAAGAGGGTCGCCCTCGGAAGGATGATCCCCATGGACCCACCGGTGAGGCTCTCCCAGTTCACAAAGAGGAACTGGAGGATAAACTGGCCTGCCAGGGTCGCAATGGTCAAGTACAGATGTTTGAGACGGGCAGATGGAAGGCCGAATATCAAACCCACCATCGCTGTTATCATTCCTGCGGAAAGCAGCGAAAGATAGAATGGGAAACCTAACTTGGTGGTAAGGATGGCAGCGGCATAACCTCCTACACCGAAGAAGGCTCCGTGACCGAGGGAGATCTGACCCGTGAATCCGATCAGGAGGTTAAGGCCTACGGCAGCAATAGCAAAGATCCCGATGTGATTGATCACATAAAGGACGTAATTACTGCTGATCAAAGGAATCCCAACAAAAAGCAAGAGCAGTGCGATCAACAACGAGAGCCTGCCGAAATCGGTCTCAAAGATGGTCAGCTCCTGTTCGTATCTCTCTTTATAATTCCCGCAGGGATGAAATTTCAGCTTTCTCATTCTGCCTCCAAACCGCTAAATAATTCGCAATAGGAGCACTTCGTTTGAGGATCGCTTCGCTTAAGGCAAAAATCTTTTGCCCCTGCCGCAGGAACCTCAAGTCCCGTTTAGCGGGACGCTCCTCCAACGATGTTATGCTTTTATACACGTTCGATCTCCACCAGACCGAAAAGTCCGTAGGGTTTCACCAGTAAGATTAAGACCAGGACAATATAAGGGACTACTTCTCGAAGGGATGTTGAAATATATCCTCCCGTAAAGGTCTCGAGCAATCCGATGATCAACCCCCCGATGATGGCTCCGCCGATGCTCTCCAGGCCGCCCAGGATGACGACCGGAAAGACCTTGAGGCCGATAATGCTGGTGCTGTGCACATTGACGCCGCTAATAATTCCGAGAATGATTCCGCTCATGGCACAGACCAAGGCAGCAATCGCCCAGGAGAGGGCAAAGACCCTCCTCACATGAACGCCCAAGGAGAGAGCAGCGGACTGATTGTCAGCGACCGACCTCATATAAATCCCCTGGGAGGAGTACTTGAAGAAAAGGCCAAAAAGGAGAAGAAAAATAATACTGATGACGAAGGTGGCCACATAGACCGGTGGGATGTTAATGTTTCCCAACCGAATCGATAGATCGGCCGGCAGGAACACAGGGTAGGCAAACAGATTCCCTCCGAAGATAAAGAGCATCAATCCTTTGAACATGGCGGCAAGCCCAACCGTAAGCATGATCACCAGGATCAGGGATTCGCCAATCAGGGGCCGAAGAAAGAGCCGCTCGATAATAAAGCCCATGGCAAAGCTTCCTGCAAGGGTCAATATAAATGCGATGGGAATCGGTAATTTCAACCACGAAGAAAGGACCAGAAAGAAAAAGGCTCCCATGGCGAGGAGATCTCCATGAGCGAAATTGAGGACGCTTGAGGACTTGAAAATCATGACAAACCCCAGTGCGGCAAGAGCATAAAGAAAGCCTACGGAGAGTCCCTGTATCAAGAGCTGCAGAAAAAACTCCATGAAAAACCTCCCGGTTAAAGATCATTGAAAATTGCAAAATGGTAAAACTTTAGTTCTTTGAAAAAAGTTATCTAATCCCCCTTCATCCCCCTTTGTCAAAAGGGGGAACACTTTCTCCTCCCTTTGGAAAAGGGAGGTTGCCTGCCTGCGCGAAGCCGCTTCGGCGAAGGCAGGGGAGGGATTTTACAAGACGATTTCAAACAGCTAAATTGATACTACAATTTATATTTTGCAATGACGAGTTTACTCCACCGTCAATATCTTCACCTTCGTTTCAATCGTGCCTACCTGTCCGTCCCGGTAGCGGACCTTGCCTGTCACCTCTAATTCCTTCTGGTCACCATACATCGCTTCAATGAGATTGATATATTGTTCATAGACAAACTTCCTGCGCACTTTTCCAGTTCGGGTCAATTCCTCATCGTCAGCGTCGAGCAGTTTGTAAAGGAGAATGATCTTTTTAAGCCTCATCGGTTTGGGCAATTGAGTATTGACCTGGCGAATCTCCCCGAGGATCAGTTCCTCAACAGCCGGTTGCAGGGAAAGGTCGGCATAAGTGGTGTAGGGGATCATTCGGTCCTCTGCCCAACTTCCCACATTCCCAAAATCGATATTGATGAATCCTGTGATACAGTCGCGGCCTTCACCCCAGACTACGGCTTCTTTGATGTAGGGACTGAATTTGAGCCTTGTTTCGATAAAGTCCGAGGAAATGGCTTCTCCTGCTTTGGTCCGCATAATCTCTTCCTTGCGGCCGATGATGAGGAGATGTCCATCGTCATCAATATAGCCAGCATCTCCTGTGTGAAGCCAGCCATCGCGAAGAGCCTTTTTCGTGGCCTCTTCATCCTGGTAATAACCGACAAAGCAGGAGGGGGTTTTGACCAGCACCTCCTGGTCTTCGGCAATCTTAACCTCTGTCCGTGGCAGGGGTTTCCCAACGGACTCAGGCTTAACCTCTTTGTCCGGTTGAACCTGAAACACCCCTCCGCCTTCGGTCAAACCATAAGCATGTTTAAGATTTAACCCTTTCGCCCTGAAGAAACGGATGACATCCGGACTGATGGGATGTCCGCCTGTCACAGCAGCGCGAATCTGTCCGCAGCCCACCCGGTCCAAGAGAGGGCGATAGACGATTCTCGAAAAGAGCCGGTGGAGTAAGGTTAAATAAGAAGGAATGGGTTCTTTTTTAGACTCATGGTCCACCACTGCCCCGCCGATCTTTTGGCCTAAAGCAAAAAGCTTTCGCTTGATCCATCCCGCATCCGCGATCTTCACCCTGATCTTTGAGGCCAGATCCTCCCAGAATCGTGAAGAGGTGATGATGATGACCGGTCCGATTTCTCGGAAATCTTCGGCCTGGGTTTCTAATGTTTCAGGGAAGTTCATGGCCATGCCGGTAAGGGGGGAGACGCCCATTCCCCACATCTGATCCACAATCCATGCGGTCGGGGTAATGGATATCCAGTTGTCACCAATGCCAATCGGGGCGGTCTCGATCCATTTCCTGGCGATCTCAGTAAAACTCTGATGCGAAATCATCGCCAGCTTCGGAATCCCCGTCGTTCCGGAGGTCATGATCATCAAGGCCACCTCATTCGGTTTTCCTTTCCATAACTCCTCTTCAAAAAGATTCGGTTGCTTCTTGTCTAACTCCTCACCCAGTTTCAGGAGATCCTGAAAGCTCATCAGCCATGGATGACCGGTATAAGTTCTCATGCCCGTCGGATCAATGTAGATGACTTTCCGGATGTGAGGGAGTTCCTGCTTGCACTCCAGGAGTTTATCGACCTGCTCCTGGTCCTGGACAACGGCAAAGGTTGCCTGAATCCTGTTGAGCATCACGGTCAGCTCCTTGGCAACCGATGAGGTAAACATGTTGACCGTGATGGCGCCCAGGGCCTGGGCGCCCAGTTCGCCGAACAACCATTCCGGATGGTTGTTTACAATGAGGCCGATATTTTCGCCCCGTTTGAGACCAAGGGCAAAAAGGCCCAGAGCCACCTGTTTGGTGAAACGGAGATAATCCTCCCAGGTATAGGCAAGCCATATTCCGAACATCTTCTCGCGGATGGCAATCTGATCTGAACCCAGTCGCTCTGCCTGTTTGGTCAAAATCTGCGGCAATGTCAGCCTGGCTAAGGAGGTTATTGCCTCTTCATCGAAACGTTTTGCTCTGTTAACTGCCATACTTTGACTCCCCCCTCACCCTTCCCCTCTCCCGCAAGGGGAGAGGGATCTTATTTTCCCCTCCCTTGACGGGAGGGGATGCAGGGGAGGGTGAATTATTAGAACTTGGTTGTCTCACCAAGATAGGCCTTTATCACTTCGGGGTGATTCTGAATCTGCTCCGGTGTGCCTTCTGCGATCTTCTCCCCGAAGTTTAAAACCATGATGCGCTGGGAGACGCTCATCACGATGGACATGTCATGCTCCACCAGGATCATCGTCTGGCCCCAAGCTGAGTTTAACTCCAGAAGAAACCGGACCATATCTTCCTTTTCCTCCAGCGTCATTCCGGCAAAGGGCTCATCTAAAACTAACAGTTTGGGTTCTAAAGCCAAAGCCCGACCCAGTTCTACTCTCTTTCGCAATCCATAAGGCAGAGAACCAACCGGTTTTTTCCGGATGGGCTGCATCTCTAGAAAATCGATCAACTCCTCCAGAACTCGCCGATGACGGACCTCTTCCTTCCGGACCGATGAGGAAAAGACAGAGGCCAGGCCAAAACCATAATTGCAGTAAAGATGCCGGGCTAGAAGCATGTTGGAGAGCACGGTCATCCCCGGGAAGAGTTCAATATTCTGATACGTCCTCCCGATACCTTTTTTTGTGACCTCGTGAGGGTGGTGGCCCATGATCTCCTGATCGTTAAAGAGGATCTTTCCTCTCTGAGGTTTGTAATAACCCGTGATACTGTTCATCAAGCTCGTCTTTCCAGCGCCATTGGGTCCGATGACGCTGACAAACTCTCCCGTATGGACCGTGAGGCTGACATCATGGATCGCCATCACCCCCCCAAAGTTGAGAGTTACATTTTGGACCTCCAGATCAGCCCGCTTCTCAGCGGGCTGATCTGAGGCAAAAATTCTCGGCTGCCCTCGAAATGCCTTCATCGCTCTTCCTTTTTACCCCGTTAGAAATAGTGGCCCGCTACTCTGCAAACGGGTTTAGAGTCTAGAACAATTCCAGCGGGGTTTAATGCCCCGCTGGAATTTCTGACGGGGTTTACATTTCAGATTTAACTCTATTTTTTGGGTGCCCTTAAAACCTTCAACTCTCCCTTTCCCGGAACGAAGAAATTGCTCATTGGTGTATAAGTGGCATCTTCATGGACCTGAACAATCCTTGTCTGAGAGGACCCTTCGTGTTTATCCTTGGCATAGCTGATATTGGGGACGAGCCCGCCGAAATCTTCGTTCTTGAAAGTCTCCATGGCTTTGTTGATCGTCTCCGCGTTGATCTTCCCATACAATCCAGAGGCTCGATGGGCGCTTCTCTCCATGATCATTCCGATGACCACGCCTTCCCAGTAAGAGGTGTCAAACTTATCCACGGCCTTATACTTCTTCATGAGGTCGTCCAATAACTGCATCCCCCATGCTTTATCCCCGGGAAGAACTCCGCAGAAACTCATGAAGAGGCGGTCCCGGACCAACCCCTTGCCGAGCTTAAAGAAATCGGCGTCAGTGATCGTCCAGGTTCCAAAGATAGGAACTTTATGATCCACGCGATCCGCCGCCGTCAGGGCTCTGATCACCGCTTCGGGAAGCATCTGAACAGAGATATATTCCGCACCCTTTCCTTTTAACCGGAGCACCTCTGTGGAGATGTCGATCGTGGCCATCGGGAATTCCTCGATGCCGACGATGTTGATATTATTCTTTCCAGCGTAGTCTTTGCTTGGATCATGAATCGATTTCCCGAAAGCGGTATTGTAAGTCAACAGACCTACTTTGGGAGCATCCTTTCCTTTATGGATCGCCTTAATATACTCTAACACAGCATGGGAATCCATAACATAACTCCCAAAGGGTAAATAGATGTATTCAACAGGCGGGGCCAGAATTCCCTGGAAGGTGGAGAAGACGACCGTGGGAATCTTATGCTCCTGGATAATGGGTTTAATCATAATGCTTGTTCCGGCATCCCAGTTGGCAATCATGTCCACCTTCTCCTCGCAGAACTTCTTAACCAGTTTCACTCCTTCCGGGGGTTTGAACGCATGGTCAACAACGGTCAATTCGATCTTTCTTCCTCCAACCCCCCCCTTTACTTCATTGATATGACGAATATAGTCGGTAATACCCTTGGCATGATACTGGCCCCAGGTCGAGGCTGGGCCGGTGAGATTGATGACCGCCCCAAACCTGACGGGCTGAGTCAAACCATTCATTGGCAAACCAATACAAATCACTCCGATCATAATGGCAAAAATAAATAATTTTTTCATCATTTTCCCCTCCCTTTCTTGGATAAAAAATCTCTCGTCTCACTTCTGCCCATGCCTTTATGCAATAGGCAAACATCCTCTCCATCCATTCGTTAAGACCTTGACTGAACCACCCCCTTTCTTAATCGGAATGCCTTTCAAACACGATGAGAGTTTCGACAACTTTAACAGGGCGAAGCCATTTTACACATCTAATAATAAATTGCAAGTAAAAAATTTCACATCCTAACGAAAGGCCTTTTCGTGAGTGATTTCAATCTAATTTTGAATGATTCCCGTATCAAAAAAGGCCGATATCTGAAGTCCATCTCCAGATAGCGGCCCGGCTATCCAACCTTCTTAACCTCCAGAAATAACAGGACATATCTCTGGACCCAAAAAGAGAATATCTAAAAAAATATCGAATGTCAAGGAGTTTCGGCAGGCGAAATGCAGCGTTCCTTAATTCAACCGGACGGAGACCACCTTTGAGACTCCAGGGGTCTCCATGGTGATCCCGTAGAGGGTGTTGGCCATCTCCATCGTTTTCTTGTTGTGGGTGATGAGAATGAACTGGGAGGTCTTTGAGAATTCCTTGACCATTTCAATGAAACGGTTGATGTTCGCATCATCCAGCGGTGCATCCATCTCATCGAGCAGGCAGAAGGGTGTGGGCCTGATCATGAAAAGTCCGAAGAGTAAAGCGGTTGCGACAAGGGCCTTCTCCCCTCCGGAGAGAAGGTCAATATTCTGAAGTTTCTTGCCCGGCGGCTGGGCAATGATATCCACCCCCGAGGTGGAGGGGTCTTGTTCGTCCATAAGGATCAGGCTGGCCTGTCCACCCTTAAAGAGCCGGGTGAAAACCTCCCTGAATTTCTCGTTAACGAGTTGAAAAGTCTCTAAAAATCGCTTGGTCGTTGTCCGGTTGATCCGGACGATGGCTTTCTTCAGTGTATCGAGCGCCTGTTGAAGGTCGTTCTGTTGCTCTGTGAGGAAGTCGTGTCGCTGTTTCAATTCCTGATATTCCTCGAGGGCCAGGAGGTTGACCTCTCCGAATCCCTCCAAACCGCCCTTCAGCTCGGCGAGCCTCTTCGACATTTCCTCCTTTGGAAATTCCTCTGGAACCATTCCGATGGAGGTGGACAGGGTGGCTCCGTAGCGCTCTCTCATCGAATCCTGCAGATGCTGGAGTTTCAATTGAACCTCTGACACCCGGATCTCCTCCCCGTGACTCTTCTGCCGGATATCTTCCAGCTCCTGCCGGAGATATCTCGAGGAGGCCTCTGCCTCTTTCCATTCGTTCGAGAGCGCCTCCACCTTCTCTCTCTGATGGGAAAGACCTCCTTCATTCACCCGGTGGTTTTCAATCAGCCCCTCCAGTTCCTTCTCCCTCTGATCGATTCTTTCTCGAAGCGAGGCCTCCTCCTCCCTTGAGGCCCTGATTCCCCTCGCTCTTTGAATGATCTGCTCACGCAGTGCTCTGATATTCTCGGAAAGGTTGAGAAGCTGAACCTCCATTCCCCTCTGCTTCTCTTCGATGGAGGCCAGATAGACTTTCTTCTCCGTGATCCTTCCCCCTAACTCCTCCATCCCTTCCCTCACCTCCTCCACCGTCTTTTTTAAGGACTGGAGCTCATTCTCCTTCTCCTTTTTTGCGGCCTCCTCCCTCTCCATTTGAACCAGGACCGTCTTCATCTCCTCTTCAATTTCCTTCTCCTCCTCACGGAGCTCCTCTCCTTCGAACTGGAGGAGTTCCGCCCTCTGACGGAATTGCGAGATTTCTTTGTTCACCCCTTCCAGGTCACGGTCCTGATGGAGGAGCTCGATCTCCTTCTCCTGAATCTCCCTCTTCCTATGCTCCAGCTGGACTTCCCTCTCAAGGATCCCCTGATGAATGCGTCCCTCCTCTTCAAGGGCTTTACGGCATCCTTCTTCCTCTCCTTCAATCTTTTTCTCCAACTCTCTGATCTCCCGCCTTCTCTCCAGGATGCCAAGGCCCTGATCACGGCTTCCTCCGGAGATCACCCCCGTCCGTTCCACCACCTCCCCTTGCAGGGTGACAAGGGTTTCAAATGCTCCTTCTTGCTTCATCCAGTTGAGCGCCTTCTCCAGATGATCGACCACACCGACCTCCCCGATCAGAAATTCTGCGATGGCTGAAAATCCTTCCTTCACTTTGACGAACCGCATCAGAGACGTTGGTCCTTCTTCCAACTCCAATGGCGAAGACGGTTCCTTCTGTTTCTTGCCGCTTACTCCTACGGGAATGAAACTCCCTCGCCCTAGGGACTCCTTTTTAAGGAATTCGATGGCGCCCCTCGCCTCTCCCTCATCCGCCACCATCAGGTATTGCAACCGTTGACCCAGGACGGCTTCCAGAGGAATCTCGTATGGGGGTTCGGGTTCCAGGATATCGGCCACCACCCCGAACATTCGATCCCATCGGTCCTGTTCCTCCCTCTTTCTGAAGAGGAGCGACTTCACACCCTTTTCAAACCCTTCATAATTCTCCTGAAGTTCTTTCAAGGAAAAATATCGAGACCGATCCTGCCTCAGCCTCTCTTCCCATCCGAATCGTTCGGATTGTCTAATCCGAAAGACCTCCCTCAATTGCTCAAGTTCCCCTGCCCACCTCTCCTTCTCTTCCTGGAGAGCGGTCTGAATGGAGAGATTGACCTCTCTCTCTTTCTCAACTTTCGATAAGGTCTCTATCAGGCGGGCCAGCCCTGCGCTTACCTCTTCAGACTCTTTTCCATGAGCGCGAATCCGTTTTTGAAGATCCTCCCTCCGCTCCTCAAGGTGGGATTGACGGTTTCTAAGAGAGGTGAGTTGGGTCAGCGTGTCGATTAATCTTCCCTTCTCTGCTTCTAACTGGTCTGAAACCTCCTGGTAGGTTCCCCTGAACTCGTTGTAGAGAACCTCCCAATCTTTCACAATCTCTTCGTTCTCTCGGCTCCCTTTCTCCAGCTCCCTCCTGGTCTGCTCCGTTCTCCTCCGTTCTCTCCGGGTTTCCCTCCAGGCCTGAAGTCCCTTTCCGATCTCCTCCAGCATCTGGGCCTCTTGCCTCTGAAGACTTTCCTTCTCTCTTCTGGAGAATTCAATTTCGTTCTCAATCTTCTGAATCCTCTGATTCAGATCGTAAATCTCCTGCTGGAGAGTGCGGAGTCTCTCTTCTTCCGCCAGACTTTTCAGCCTCATCCCTTCGACCGACGCCTCTCTTTCCGCCATCTGAGCGGAGATCACAGCCTCCCTCTCCAGGAGCGCTTTGAGATAGCCCCGGGCCGCCTCCCCTTTCTCCGAAAGTTCAGCATATTCCTGGAGGGCAAAGCGGAGCTCGATCTCCCGGACTTCCTTCCGCATCGCCTTAAATTCCTCTGCCCGTTTCACCTGCCGTTCCAGGGTTATGATCTGCCGCTTCACCTCGGAGATGATGTCCTGAATCCGTACAAGGTTCTGCTGAGTCGCCTCCATCTTCATCAGGGCGAGCCTCTTCCGCTCCTTATACTTTGCAATCCCCCCTGCCTCCTCGATCAGGAAACGGCGATCCTGTGGATTGGCATGGATGAGATGTTCCACCCGCCCCTGTTCCACAATGGAGTATCCGTTCACGCCGATCCCCGTATCGAGAAAGAGATCGATGACGTCCCTCAACCGGCAGGGAGTCCGGTTGATCAGGAATTCACTTTCCCCGGACCGGAAGAGCCTGCGGGTAATGGTGATCTCGCTGTAAGGCTGGTACTCCACAGGGGCGGTCCCATCCTCATTGGAGAAGGTGAGGCTCACCTCGGCCATCCCCAGGGGTTTTCTTCCGTCCGTTCCCCCGAAGATGACATCCTCCATCAATTTCCCACGCAAGTGTTTGGCGCTTCGTTCGCCAATGGCCCAGAGGATGGCATCGACGATGTTCGACTTCCCGCAGCCGTTGGGGCCGACGATCGTCGTCACCCCTTCCGGAAAAAAAATCTGGAGCCGGTCCACAAAGGATTTGAATCCGGTCATCTCAAGTGATTTGATCTTCATGGAATAATCCCTGGCTATGCATTTAACTAATCCTACTGCATCAAGTCAAACTCCAACCATCAAATCCCAATAACCAAATAATTACCAATGACCAAATTCGAATAACCGCAACTTTTGTATCACTTTAGCGCTTTGAAAAAAGTTATCTAATCCCCCTTCATCCCCCTTTGTCAAAAGGGGGAAATGTTTCTCCTCCCTTTGGCAAAGGGAGGTGGGGAGGGATTTTATGAAGGCTTTTTCAAAGCGCTAAATGATCCAATTAAACCAAAGTTAAATCTTGGTAATTTAAACACTGGTTCTTATTTGGTTATTGATTATTTCGCTCCAATATATTCCATTGCCCTTTGGAGCCTCTTGATCACCTTCTCCTTCCCCAGGGCCTCCATGACTTCATCAATAGGCGGGCTGACCGTCCTGCCCGTCAAGGCCACACGAAGGGGCTGGGCGATTTTGACCAGAGGCTCTCCGCGAGATTCGGCAAGCTCCTGTACCAGATGATGTCCTCTCCCCTTATCGAGAACTGTTGCCTTTGACAGAGAGGCAATGACCTTTTCAAAGACGGGAAACGACTCACCTGTCAGAAATTTTTTAGCGGCGCTCTCTTCATAGGCGATCTCCTCGCAGAAATAAAATTCTGAAAGGTGGGCCATCTCCACCAGAGTTTTGGACCTCTCCCTGAAAGAAAGAATCGCCTTCCTTAAAAGATCGAGATCGCCGATCGAATGCCCCTTGGCCTCAATAAAAGGCAACACCTTCTGGACCAGTTCATCCGGTTCCATCCTTTTGATATACTGGGAATTGAGCCAGTCCAATTTCCCCGGATTGATTGCAGCGGCTGCTTTGCCCACCGCCTCCAGAGTGAACTTGTCAATCAACTCTTGCAGGGTGAACTCCTCCTGATCGCCATAGGACCATCCAAGGCGAACGAGATAGTTCGCCACAGCCTGGGGAAGGTAGCCCATCTTCTGATACTCCATCACCGACTGGGCTCCATGCCGTTTCGAGAGTTTCTTCTTGTCCGGGCCAAGGATCATCGGGACATGACCAAACTTCGGCAAGGGACATCCTAATGCCTGGTAGATCTGAATCTGGCGGGGGGTATTGTTGAGATGGTCATTTCCCCTGATGACATGGGTGATCTTCATGGTGACATCATCGACCACCACGGAGAAATTGTAGGTGGGCAGCCCGTCGCTTCTGAGGATGACGAGGTCATCCAGTTCGGTATTGTCAAATTCCACCCGGCCCTGGATGAGGTCCTCGACCACGGTCTTTCCCTCATCCGGCGAAAAGAACCGGATCGCAAAAGGCCTATCAGGCCAGGCTGCTTTTCGCTGAAGGCAGGTCCGGTCATATTTGGGCTTTAACCCTGCCTTCATTGCGGCCTCCCGCTTGGCCTCCAGCTCCTCCGGCAGACAGCAGCAACGGTAGGCCTTTCCCCCGGCCACAAGTTGATCGGCCATCTCCCGGTAGAGGGAAACCCTCTCTGTCTGGTAAAAGGGGCCTTCGTCCCAATCCAGTCCCAGCCAGGTCATGGCATCGAGGATGACCTGAATCGACGCCTGGGTCGATCGCGCCACATCCGTATCCTCGATCCGCAGAATGAATGCTCCTCCGGTATGCCGCGCCAGGAGCCAGTTGAATAAGGCGGTCCGCGCCCCTCCGATATGGAGGTCACCTGTCGGGCTTGGCGCAAATCGGGTTCTGACAGTGGTCATGGTCGTTTATTCCTTTTATAAAGGGGGTTCTCTATCGGCTTTTGCATGGGCAACGCTCTCCCGATCACCCTGAGGCTCTCGAAGGGTGAATAATTGAATCGTTCATGCTTCGACAAGCTCAGCACGAACGGAATTGAGAGGTCATCACAAAAAAATCCCCCTTTCCTTCTGCCTGAGGAGGATGGGGGAATAATGGCCCACATTAAAATGATCAAATAAGATCGTCAATCGCCTTGAGCGCCTCGTCCAGTCGTTCAGGATCGGTCCCTCCGGCCTGAGCAAAATCGGGCCGGCCTCCTCCTGTTCCTCCCACATGGAGAGCGATCTTCTTGACCAGTTCGTTTGCTTTGAACCGCCGGGTGAGATCTTCGGTGACGCCCATCAGCAGGGAGACCTTTCCCTCACTCTGACTGCCCAGAAGGATGATCCCGGAACCAATCTTCCCCTTTAATTGATCGACATACTCTCTCAATCGCTTCGGATCTTTCCCGTCCAGCCTGACCGATAAAACCTTTACCCCTTTCACCTCCCTCACAAGAGAAAGGAGGCCGGAGATCTCCTGGTGCGCCATCTTTGCCTGAAAGGATTCCATCTCCCTTTCCAGCTCCTTCTGCCTCTGAAGCAGTCGTTCCACTTTAAGCGCGATCTCCCCGGGAGCCGATTTGAGAGCGGCGGCGATCTCTTCGAGCTGACGCTCCTCCTCCCGGGTAAACTTATAGGCTCCCTCTCCGGTGAGGGCCTCAATCCTCCTCACCCCTGCGGCCACACCTGTTTCATATAGGATTTTAAAGAACCCGATATCGCCTGTCCGGGAGGTATGTGTTCCTCCGCAGAGCTCGATGCTGAAATCCGAAACCCTGACCACCCTCACCTTCTCTCCATACTTTTCTCCGAAGAGGGCCATGGCTCCGGTCTGGAGGGCTTCCTCCACATCCATTATCTTTGTTTCCACCTTCATGTTCTGGCGGATCTTCTGATTGACCATGGCCTCGATCTGTTCAAGATTCTCTTTCTCGATCGTAGCGAAATGGGTGAAGTCGAACCTCAATCGCTCAGGGGCCACAAGCGATCCAGCCTGATGGACATGGCTCCCCAAAACCTCTCTCAGCATTGCCTGAAGCAGATGGGTTGCCGTATGGTTTAGGGCAATCGCCTGCCTCCGGTCCGGATCCACCTTCAGGGTCGCCTCCATCCCAACCCTCACCACTCCCCTCTTCACCCGCGCCTTATGGACGATCAGCTCTTCCAGGGGTCTGAGCGTATCCTCCACATCCAGGGAGAAGCCTTCCTGAAAGATCACCCCCCTGTCTCCGACCTGTCCGCCCGTCTCACCATAAAAGGGCGTCTTCTCCATAATGATTTCGACTTCCTCTCCTTCAAGTCCGGAGGAGACAAATTCATCGCCTTTGATCAGTTTCAGAATTCTCGATTCGCATTGGGTCTCCTCATGGCCGGCAAATACGGTCTTTATCCCCTCATTGGAGAGCCGGCGATAGATCTCCTTTGCCTTTCCTTCCCCCATTCCCTGCCACGCCTGTTTGCTCTTCTGCCTCTGCTCCTCCATCTGTGATTTGAAACCTTCCTCATCAAGGCTCAATCCCTCCTCCTGGAGGATCTCGGTGGTCAGGTCGAGGGGAAAACCAAAGGTGTCGTAGAGACGGAAGGCTACCTCTCCGGAGAGAATCTTCTCTTTTCCCTTCTTTATGGGGTCCAGCTCTTCTCTCAGGATCTTTAATCCTGAATCGAGGGTTTCTGAAAAACGCTCCTCCTCATTTCTGATCACCCTGGAGACGATCGCCTCTGTCTCCCTCAATTCGGGGTAGGCCTCCTTCATCAGATCCACCACCTTCAGCGAGGTCTGGTAAAGGAAGGGATGATCAATCCCGAGCATCTTTCCATGTCTCATTGCCCTTCGCATGATCCGGCGAAGCACATACCCCCTGCCCTCATTGGAAGGAAGAACGCCATCGTTGATCAGGAAGGCTGCCGCCCGGCTGTGATCGGAAATCACCCGGATGGAGATATCGGTCTTGGGATCCTTTCCATATGAAAGACGACTGATCTCTGTGATCTCCCTGATGATCGGGATGAAGAGGTCTGTCTCAAAGTTGCTCTTCACGCCCTGAAGGATGGCGGTGATCCGCTCCAGTCCCATCCCGGTATCGATGCAGGGTTTGGCCAGAGGGGTCATTTTGCCCGTGGCATCACGGTTGAACTGCATGAAGACGAGGTTCCAGAGCTCCAGGTAGCGGTCGCAGTCGCATCCCACCGCGCAACCGGGCCGGCCGCAACCCATCCCCTCTCCCTGGTCGATCACGATCTCAGAGCAGGGCCCGCAGGGTCCGGTCTCCCCCATGGCCCAGAAGTTGTCCTTCTCTCCCAGCCTGACGATCCGGTCCGCTGGAATTCCGATCTTCCGCCAGAGATGAAAGGCCTCATCGTCATCGAGGTAGATGGTGATCCACATCTTCCCGGCAGGCAGTTTCCACTCCCGGATGAGGAGGTCCCAGGCCATCTCAATGGCGCCTTCCTTAAAATAATCGCCGAAGGAGAAATTTCCCAACATCTCGAAGAAGGTGTGGTGACGGGCGGTCTTTCCCACATTTTCGAGATCATTATGTTTGCCTCCGGCGCGAACGCATTTCTGGGAGGTGGCCGCGCGGGAATAGTCCCGGATCTCTTCGGTTAAAAAGACCCCCTTGAACTGAACCATTCCGGCGTTGGTGAAGAGCAGGGTGGGATCATTTCTGGGGACGAGTGAGGAGCTTGAAACAACCCGATGCTTCCTCTCCTCAAAGTATTTGAGAAAGGCCTTTCGAATCTCATCCGGGGTCATTTTTTCAAACCCATGCCTCCCATCTTCGGATCGACCGGCCTTCCCGGCTTCAATTTCTTCTCCGCTTCTTTCTCCTTCTCTCTCTCCTTCTCAAGCGTCTCGAAGTCATCCCAGGAGGTATCGCTCGTGGCGAGAATTCCTTTTACTCTCAGGGCAAAGTCATCGGGGTTGGTGCAGTGCTTGAGAGCCTCCTCATAGGTGATGAGGTTCAGTTTCATCAGGTACATCAACGACTGGTCGAAAGTCTGCATCCCGTAGGAGGTCTGCCCCTTGGAAATGGCATCGTTGATTTCACCCGTTTTATCCTTCTCGACGATGCACTCCCTCACTCTGGCCGTGGAGACCAGGATCTCCACTGCCGGAACCCGCCCCATGCCGTCCGCCCTCGGAACGAGCCTCTGAGAGACGACTCCTTTGAGGAGCGCCGCCAGCTGGAGCCGGACTTGCTTCTGATGGTAAGGAGGAAAGACGGAGATGATACGGGTGATCGTCTCTGTGGCATTGAGGGTGTGAAGGGTGGACATGACCAGATGGCCTGTCTCCGCCGCTGTCAGGGCGGTCTCGATCGTCTCAAAGTCCCTCATCTCCCCGACCAGGATCACATCCGGGTCCTGCCGGAGGGCCACGCGCAGGGCGCTGGAAAAGGTGCTTGTGTCGGAGCCCACCTCCCTCTGGTCGACGATCGACTTCTTGTCCTCGTGGATGAATTCGATGGGATCCTCTATCGTGATGATGTGGCTGTTCCGGTTCTTATTGATGATATCGATCATGGAGGCCAGGGTTGTGGATTTGCCGCTTCCGGTCGTTCCGGTGACGAGGATGAGGCCTCTGTTTTCAAGAGCCACATTGCCGATCACGGGAGGCAGGTGCAGTTCTTCCAGGGATTTGATCTGATAGGGAACGATTCGGAGGGCGATCGAGAGCTTTCCCCTCTGCTGATAGACATTGACCCGGAACCGGCCCAGGCCATAGACCTCGTAGCCCATATCGACTTCCCGGTTCTTGATGAACCGCTCTTTCTGCCAGTCATTCATCAAGCCAAAGGCCATCTTTGATAGATCATTGTGATCGAAAGGTTTCACCTTTTGATAAGGCTTCAGGGTGCCATTCACCCTGAAGATGGGAGAGGCCCCTTCTTTAATATGAACATCAGAGGCTTCCTGTTCCAGTGCGTCTACTAGGATCTGGTTGATATCCATCTCAATCTCCTTCTTTGAGGTCTCTAAAAAAATACCCAAAGACCTCTGATTCCACAGATTTTCAAAATGATTACACGGATTTCTTAAATTGTTTTTTAATCGATGTAATCTTAACCTTAATCAATGTAATCAAAGATTTCTGGCTGTTCCAGAAATCTTCTCACTTCGCTGATCCGGCCCTCGTGAGGGCAACGCTCTCGAGGAGCTCCTTCTCCATCTGCTCCAGGATCTTCGAATTCTCTTTTAAAAACTGCTTTGCATTCTCCCTTCCCTGGCCGATCCGCTGTCCGCCATAGGTGTACCAGGTCCCGCTCTTCTCCACGATATTCTTATCCACAGCCAGGTCGAGGACATCCCCCTCTCTCGAAATGCCCTCCCCATAGATGAGGTCAAACTCCACCTCTTTAAAAGGAGGCGCTACCTTGTTCTTCACCACGCGGACTTTGGTCCGGCTGCCGATCACATCCTGCCCCTGCTTGATGGAGGCGATTCTCCGGACATCGAGACGGACGGAGGAATAAAACTTGAGGGCATTGCCGCCGGTCGTCGTCTCAGGATTCCCGAACATGACGCCGATCTTCATCCGGATTTGATTGACGAAAATGACGATCGTATTCGATTTGCTGATCGTGGCCGTCAATTTTCTTAGGGCCTGAGACATCAGCCTCGCCTGAAGCCCCATGTGGGCATCGCCCATCTCTCCCTCAATCTCTGCTTTGGGAACCAGGGCCGCCACAGAGT
>Ga0154725_1050_pt1 | contig 17115 bp, 11 predicted proteins | sample Rifle2008BG16ft_FD_105733 | JGI IMG/M metagenome (GOLD analysis project Ga0154725, IMG submission 105733) | Deltaproteobacteria bacterium RBG_16_49_23 | reverse complement strand
AAGGACTGTCAAGTCGGGGGTAACTCCATACAGTTCCTGCGCTCCACCCATTCTGAGCCTGAAACAGGTACGGACTTCATCGAAGACCAAAATGGCGCCATACCGGGTAGCGATTTCTCTTACGCCTTCAAGGAACCCGGGTTGAGGCTCCTCCATCTTTTGATGGAGGGGATGCCCAAAAGGGGTCATAATGATGGCAGCCGTCTGATTGCCATATCTTGTCATCAAGTCCTCGAGCTGATTGAGATTGTTGTAACGGAATTCGTTTACATCCTCGTAGAGCTTTTCAGGAACGCCCCCTTTCATCTCAATGCACCAGTCATGCCAGCCGTGGTAGCCACATCGCATCACTTTGATCCGGTTTGTATAGGCCCTCGCAATTCGAATGCTCGCCGTCGTGGCGTCTGAGCCGGTTTTTAGAAAGATGCTCATTTCTGAACACGGGATGAGTTCTCTCAGTTTTTTGGCAAGCTCATTCTGATACCTCTGTGTGAGTGTGAAGCAGAAGCCTTTGTCTTTTATTTGCCTCGTCACAGCTTCATCCACTTCTTCTTCTCGATAGCCCAGGATGATCGGCCCATAGCCGCAGAGGAAGTCGATATATTCATTTCCATCAACGTCGGTTAATCGGCAGCCCTTCCCATATTCGAGGAAGATGGGATATTCTCCTTCGATAAAATCGCTGGGTTTTCTGGCACCCAGGACTCCGCCGGGAACCAATTTTTTCCCTTCCTCAAAAAGCTCGAGGCTCTTAGCAATGTTCAGTTTTTCGACGTTTTTCATAGAGGTTCTCCTTAGAATTGAATTAACATAAACATTCCACCCCTCTTTGCCCTCCGGGCCAGAGGCCATATGGGCCGGCGGCCAAAGAGGGGTAATCCCTCCCTTAGGAAAAGGGAGGTTAGGAGGGATTTTACAAATAGATGTCTTTACTATTTTGAGACTGTTAATAACATGTACGGTCCAGGCTACACCACAAGCATCGATTTTATCGTTTCTGTTTGATGTATTTTGGCGCCTCTTTTTACTAATGCTGCAATGAATTTTCCCGGGTCGATGCAGCCTTCCGGGGCGACCACCCCTTTCACCGTCACATCGCCAGTATTCAGCATGAGGGCGGCGATCGAGGCGGGAAGTCCTGTCCCCGGCGCCATCCTGCCTACGATGTCGGCCGTAAAGGTCACCTGTTTTCCTTTTCTCTCCCCCTTGACGATCACCTTTAAGCCCGAGGATTGAGGTCCCCTATCTCTGTTGTTAGGAATGGCACCCCAGAGCTGAAGGGTTAGATCGTAGGGTACTACTTTCGTCCCTTTGACGTCCACTGGATCTTGGCTGAGAAAACCTGTCTCTCTCTGCTCTCGAATGAGCTCATCAACCCATGACGGTATGAGCGCGCCTTTAATAATGACCCTCTTTACTCCTTTGATATAGCGTGGTATTGTAAGCGGCTGAGGATGACCCACATAGCGAACCCGACAGGTGCCAAGGGGTTCAAGGAATTCAGCCGTCTCCTCACCGGTACCCCCCTCTACATATTCCAGCTTACCGTCCAAATACTGAGGGATTCTACCGATTGTCATATGCAGACCATGATCCCAGGCTGCACCTGAGAGCTCGGCGATACTGACGACCCAGAATAAGGCGACCTCGTGAACACGATCCAGCTGATCGGCGTACCACTTGACGATGACATTGTTTGTTCCTGGGTCCGATCCCATTCCTGTCAAGACGGTTATGCCGGCTTCTCTGGCTGCCTTATCAATATCAGAGGCAAAAAGAATCTCAGTCGCCTCATAGTCGTCGCAAATATCGATATAATTGACCTTTGCTTCAACCGCAGCCCGAGCCACTATGACTGCTGTCTTGTAAAATGGCCCTGCACAGTTGATGACAACGTCAGCATTCCTGATGGCGCTGACCAAGCCGTTATGATCATTGACATCGATTTTGATGAGCGATATCTTTTCACTGGCGCGTAACTTGTCTTGCAACCTGCCTGGATCTGTTAGGATATCACCGAGAATGACTTTCTTAATCTGCTCTTGCTTAATGAGGTCCCGGGCGACTCCCTGACCCATCCCTCCTGTTCCGCCTAATACTAATACCTGCATTTTCATTCCCTCCTTAAGATGGTCATGTTCTCGTTTCAGTCTTATTGTTTTGTTATATCGAAATCCCCTTCCAGAAGTTCAGTAAGCACCCCGTGAAGCTTATTAGGATGGTGTACGAAGGCATATCGGGTCCCGAAGAGGTCCCTTGGCTTATGATCGATGAGTTTGATATTTTTGTTTTTGAGCTCCTGCATTGCCTTTGAAAGATCATCCACTTTATATGCGATCAGGTAAGCACCTTCGCCTCTGCTATCGATGAATTTAGCCACGTCTCCATCCGGTGTCGTGGATTCCAAAAACTCTACCGCGACCTCACCGATAGAATACCTGGCCACTTTGATCTTTTCTGATTCCGCAATATATTCATATTTTGGGATTAACCCAAAATCTTCTTTGTATGCCCTTTTTGTTTCTTCAAGGTCCTTTACTGCGAAGCAGATGTGATCGATCTTTTCTATTTTCATGGGTTACTCTTTTCCGTCTCTCTTTTTTTCTCTTCGATGGCCTTCAGTATTTTATCCGGCGTGATGGGGTACTCGTGGAAGTAGACGCCCACCGCATTGGAGATAGCGCCGCAGTAGGCCTGCGCCGCGCTCATCGCGACCGACATGCCCGCCTCTTTCGCGCCGTAAGGGCCTTTGGGATCGTTGGTCTCGACGATGATGTCGTTGATCTTCGGCATATCAATGGCAAGGGGGACGAGATAGCCGAGTTGTGTAGGGGTCAACACCCTGCCTTCATGCCACTGGAGGTATTCCGTAAGCATTCCGCCCTGTCCTCCCATGGCGACGCCGCCTTCAAATTGTCCCTCGACGACCTTCGGGTTGAGCGCATGGCCCACGTCCTGTGACGCCGTCACTTCCAATACCTCCACCTGGCCCGTCTCGGGATCGACCTTCACCTCGCAAATAACGGTGCCGAAAGAGAAGGTCTCCGAGAGCTGGCCGTAGGGGTTTTTGACCCATTCGCGTTTCCAGTCTACTTTGGGCCAGTAGGAGCCTTCCCCGCTGATCGATTCGTTTCGAGTTAGCGCCATGCGGACAGCCTTTGCGATGCTCATCGATTGTTGAGGGTCCTTCGTTATAAAAATCTTCCGGTTCTTCGCGCTTAGCTCCCCCTCGCCGACTCCAAACTCCTCGGCGACGATCCTGAAAAGTTTCTTCTTCACGTCCAAAGCAGCAAGGCGCACCGCATTCCCTCCGATGAAGGTCTCGCACATCGAGTAAGAGCCCGGGTCGCTGGGGGTCACTTCCGTATCGGCACTGATGAGTTGTACATCATCAGGGGTCAGTCCCAGTTCTTCCGCGGCGATCTGTACGATCATGTGGTCATTGCCCTGGCCATTATCCACGATGCCGGTAATGACCGTCACACCGCCGTCTTCGTTCAGTTTAATAAAGGCCTGCGAGCCCCCCCTGATTCCCATGGGAAAACCGGTCTGTACTGAATTGCAGCCAATGCCAATGCCATGGTAGGGCGGCAATTTCCCGAATTTCTCTGCCCACCGCGACATCTTACCCGTCTTCTCGATCGTTTCCGTAAGTCCGCAGCTTGCCACATAAGACTTTGTCGGCGTGAGGTCCCCGGTCTGTCGGGCATTACGAAGCCGCATCGTTAGCGGGTTGATTCCCAATGCTTCGCCAAGCATATCGAGCTGGATATCGACGCCACAGGCAAAGCCCCTGCCGTGTGTGCGGAACATACCCCTGATCGGCTTGTTCGTAAGGATCCGGTAGCCATTATAGCGGACATTCTCCATCCGATAGGCCTGCTCCATGCAGAGGAATGGCACAGAGGTCGCAATAGGGCCCGTAGAGCTGTATGCGCCGCCGTCCATGTGACAGGTAATGTCACGGGCCACAACCCTGCCCTCTTTGTCGACGCCGGTTTTTATCTGGGTGATCATCGCGTGGGCCTGTCGTGTGCAAACGGTGTTTTCTTCACGTGTGTAGACGATCTTTACCGGTCGTTGGGCTTTCTTCGCGAGCAACGCGCAGATCACGTCGGCGGGTGATATTTCAGAACGGCCCCCGAAGGCGCCCCCGATGGTAATTTTGCGTACCCTGACCTTGTTGAGAGGGATCTTGAGCACATTCGAGAGGGGTTTTGCCTTCAGATGGGGCCCGGCGTTGGGCATCCATATTTCAAGGTTTCCCGAATGGTCGAACTGGGCCGCCACGGCGTAGGGTTCCCCCTGGAAATAAGCATCCTCCGGCGCCGTAAAGGTATCTTCCCTGACAAGAAAGGATTCGGTGAAGCCTTTCTTAACATCTCCCACATCAATGACGACGTGGACATTGATGTTGTTGGGATAGACATCGTGGAGTTGGGGAGCGCCTGGCGCCAGCGCATCCTCGATGGTATAGACCGCCGGGAGCACTTCGTAGGTGACGGCGATGAGCGAGAGCGCCTCCAGCGCCGTATCTTCATCGACGGCAGCTACCCCAGCCACCTCTTCACCGACATAACGGACCTTCTCGGTGGGAAGAAACTGCTGGTCCTGGGTGTATTTAAAAACACCCCATTTGTCGCCGTCCGTATCTTTCGCGGTGACAATGGCTTTGACGCCAGGGAGTTTTTCCGCCTGTGTGGTATCGATCGCTAAGATCCGCGCATGGGCATGGGGGGATCTGAGCGCCTTTCCTACCAGCATCCGGGGTAGTGCGAGGTCTGCCGTGAACAGGGCCTCCCCTGTTGCCTTACAGGTTGCGTCGATTCGTTTCATATCTTTTCCGATATAGGAGAACTTTTCCATGGCCTATTTCCCCTCCTCAGTGAGTGACTTTACTGCTTCGACAATTTTCGCATAGCCCGTGCAGCGGCATACGTTCCCGGATATAGCACGGCGGATCTCCTTCTCGGTGGGATTCGGATTTTCCGCAAGGAGCGCATAGGAGGTCAGTATCATACCGGGACTGCAGAACCCGCACTGGATCGCGTGGTGGTTGACAAAGGCCTCCTGGACAGGATGGAGTTTTTCACCCACGCTTAGCCCTTCAATGGTCGTGATCTCTTTGCCTTGTACGGCGATAGCGAGCGTGAGGCAGGAGCGGACCGGCGTGCCGTCAACGAGCACCGTGCAGGAGCCGCATACCCCTTCACCACAACTCTCTTTCGTTCCGGTGAGGTGGAGATCGTCACGGAGTACCTCGAGGAGTGTCCGGTTGGGATAGGCTACGATATCGTGGGTTTCGTTATTGACATTCAGGGTTATGGCTGCTTTCTTCATCTCATTCATGTCACATCCCCTCCTTGATCGCATCAATAGACGCCTTGATTGCCCTTTTCGCCAGGACGCTTATCATCTTCCTCCGGTACGCACCGCCCAATTGGAGATTGTCAACCCCTTCCGCGTGATCGTATGCCTTCTGAGCCATACCCTCCAAATCGGCCTCGCATGACACCCCGTCAATCACCTTCGGAGCAGCTCCAGCGGCGCCAATGACTACACGGCATGTGGCGATCTTCCTATCGTTCGTGACAGAGACGAAAGCCGCCGCGGACGCCAGCGGATAGTCAACGCTTCCCCGAAGTCGCAATTTCCGATAGGCAGAGCTGAAAAAGGACTCGGATTTAGGGAGGATGATCTTTGTAAGCAATTCATCGGCCTCAAGGGCAATGGGGGTTACTCCGTTGCCGGTAAAAAGTTCTGTTACAGAGACCGTGCGTGTTGAGCCTTTCCTTTCGAGAACACACCGTGCATTGAACGCGATGAGCGCCGGCGCCATGTCGCCCTGGTAGACACTGAAGCAGCGTTTACTGCCTTTGACGGCGAGACATACGGTTCCGCCTCTCTTGTGGCATCGTTCAAGCCCACTGAGCACCATCCCGGACTGGTCATAGTACATGCATCGGGTGTTCTGGAGGAGGTTGCCGCCTAAAGTCGCCATGTTGGTGATCGTTGGCGACGCCACCTGGAAGGCGGCCTCCGCGATCGCCCTGTATCTTTTATTGACGAGCGGCGCACCGGCAATCTCCTTTAACCGTGTATTGGCGCCGATGACGGTTTCGGTATCGCCTATGACTATGCCGTCCATGTCCCGGAGTTTGCCGATGTTCATCACGAAGGTGGGCTCAATAAGCCTCAACTTCATCCGGTTCACAAGATCTGTCCCGCCCGCCATGATCTTTACCTTCTCTTTGTGAGTGCCGATCATGGACAGCGCTTCTTTCACATTCGTGGGTTCAAGGTACTGAAACGGCGGTAGCTTCATATATTCCTCCCGGTTATTGTTCTATCTCTCTCTCAATGTTTTGAGCACTTTCTCGGATGTGAACTGCGGGTTTCCTGGGTCTGTAACGAAAGGCAACCACGAGGGCAGTGCCTCCAGCTAAGATGGCTGCTTCCTATCATGCTCTCCAAGGATGGGGCTAGCCACTTACAGCGAGTGTGGTTGGACAAAGGTCGAACTCGGGCAGTTTCATTTCTTTCCTCTCGCTTTCTTTCTCCGCAATGACATTAACCTGGGTTTTTCCCATTCGATAACGACGAACAATTGATATATTTATATAGGGAATGGGTATTCTTTGTCAAGATAACATTTTGAAATATTTCACAAATTATACTTGAATGACTGCTACATAATAAAATTTTTAAGTGATTATTTTACAATAACTTACATGGATTATTTAAAAACTCAAAAATTGAAAAAACCAACTAAACAATGTATCCTGTATACAAAAAAAGTCCGTCTTGGTCGGGTTGAACTTGAACTCACGGGGGGGAAAATAGGCAGGAGCTTAAGATTTGGGTCTTTCCACCTTCAATTTCAGTTTATCGGAGGGATAGATTCGATTATTCCCGTTAAGATTGTTCCAACTTTTAATCTCTGAGATGCTCACATTATATTTACCGGCAATACTCCAGAGAGAATCCCCTGTTTTCACCACATAGATGATCTCTCTTCCCCTTTTTTCCTTCCGGGAGGCCATGGAGAGGTTATCTCCATTAGCCACTTTTATTTTAAGTTGATCTCCAGGCATGAGTTTCGTTTCCGGGTGGAGTTTATTCCAGGCGCCGAGGGCGCCGATATTGACCCCCATCTCATTTGCAATGCTCCACAATGAATCTCCCTTTTTGATGATATAGGTGATCTCTTCTGAACCGGAAGGCCTGCCCTTTTCAACGGATGGTTTCGGTGCCAGTGGACCGGGTTTGATCTCCCTCTCTTTCGGGAGAGGGATGAGGAGGTTCGTACCGGCCGATAAGCGGCTTCTCTTTTGCAGACGGTTCATCTCCAGGATCGGTTCCAATTCGACACTGTAAAGACGGGCGATTTGCTGGAGGGTATCTCCCTTTTTCACGGTATGATTTTTGAATGAAGTCTTTCCTCCGGGTCGGAGGGATTCAAAATTCTTCAGGAAGAGGTCTTGCTTCCCGAAAGGAATTTTAATCTCATATTCCGGAGTATCAGGGGGAGTGCACCATCTCCGCAATTCAGGGTTAAGTTCTTTCAACTCCTCAACCGTGATCTCACAGGCTTTTGCAATGAGCCGGAGATCCATGGCAGGGGGAACCATGACCTTATCATATCGAAGGGGTTCCTGGTATTCGATGCCGATGAATCCATATTTTTCAGGGTCCTTGGCGAGGAGGGCCGCGGCGATCATCTGGGGGACATAATGTTTGGTCTCCTGTTTGAGGTATCGATATTTGGTCAATTCCCAGAAGTCCTCCGTCCTGTAACGTTTCATTCCAATGGCGATCTTGTTCTCCCCCGCATTATAACCGGCGGCGGCAAGGTACCAACATTCGAACATATCATAGAGGTCCTTAAGATATCCGGCGGCGGCGATCGTCGATTTTTCAGGATCTCGCCTCTCATCCACCCACCAGTTTGACTTCAAACCGTATCTTTTCCCTGTCAGGTAGATGAACTGCCAGGGCCCCATGGCCTTGCTCCTTGAATAGGCGTAAGGGTTAAATCCACTTTCGATCATTGAAAGATAGACCAAGTCTTCGGGAAGGCCCTTCTCCTTCAAAACCTCCCTCATGAAGGGGATATATTTTTCGGACCGGGCGAGCCAGTTGGAAAAAATGTTTCTGGCCGTGGTTTGAAAATAATGAAGAAAGTGTTCCACCTTTTCATTGATGACGATGGGGATATCGAACTCATTCTTCCGCTTGTGCGGGGGCCCGGGGAGAATTTCGAGATTGAACTCATCACTCGATTCGTCGCTGATGGGGAGACTTAGACTCCTCATGGCCACCCGATTTTCAGGAGATGCAGGGGAAGGGACCGGATCATCGATTTTGGGGGAGGCGGGTTGATCGGGGAAAAGGTCTTCTAACTCAGAGAGGGTGAAGAGAGAAGACTCGCCCACCTCCTTTGATGGGACATCGATATGATTTTTTGAAGAGACGGAATGAATGCCGGGCAGACATGCGGAGGAGAGAAATAAAAGTATTCCCAAACATAGGATCCTGCGCATGATAAGAATTCCTCCTGAGAGATTAAGAAGATCTATGGCCCATTAGAAAACAAAATTTCTAAAAAAATGGCATAGATCCATTGTGGTTGTCAAGTTAAAAATTTAGTTATTCCTTTTTTCTCTTTGTAGCGTCCCGATTTAGTCGGGACGGACTCCGCCCTCAATAAATGAGGACGCTACTCAAATGTACGGTTCGAGGGATCGAACCATTTTCCCATCCAATTTGAAAAGGGATGTCCAAATTTGTTCATGACTCGATACTTCCATTTGTGCAGATTTATCGCCATTTAACAGGAATTTATGACATGACTCCAATAAACAGCAAGTTCTGTGCCAGAGGGTGAGGTGGCTCTTGTCGCTACGAAGCGCCATATCTCTTCCTGTAAGCAGTCGGCGTAATACCCGTGCGTCTCTTAAACCATCTGAAAAAATCACATATGTCACTGAATCCCAACGGCTCCCACATCCGGGACGGTCTCATATCTCTGTTTTCACACAAAAGCTTCATTGCTTCGTCAACCCTCAAGCTATTGATATATTCATCCATGCGGTGGCCCAATTCTGTCTTGAACTTCTTTCCTAAATACTTTTTTGAAACGCAAACCTGGGCGCAGACATGGTCTGCAACATCCTTAGGTTTTATTGGTTCTGTATAGTGGTTATTGATAAATTCGATGGCTCGTTTAACCGGGTCGCTCAGCTTATTAAAAAAGGCAGGTTTAAAAGGATTTGTCGGGCTATCTTTTATCCTCTTGTCTTCGTGTAGGATTTCCATCACCCTTTCAAGAAGATCATCTGCGTCTAAAGGCTTTCTGAAATAACCATGAACTGCCATATGATGAGCGCATATCTCGGCTCTTTCAACTGTGCTGTGGGCAGTAATCACTATCACCGGGACTTTTTCTGAAAAAGAAGGCCCTTTTATGTTTTCTAAAATGGCGGTTCCTCCCATCCCCGGCAATTTCAGGTCCAATATGAGAAGGTCTATGGGAAGATTTCTCAAAAGATCAAAGCCTTTTTTGCCATCCGTGGCCTTAAATACATTGAAGTCGTCACTCAAAAGCCATTCAAGCGATTCCAGTAATGACTCCTCATCATCAATAATCAGGATGTTCTTTTTCTTACGGCTGTCAGCGCTTGCCACGCCTGAAATGTCAAATACCTTAGCTCCTGCCCCAGTCATATCCTTTACCCCCTATCAAACCATCTTGATAGCACTGTGACATTGGAGGATACTTCAAAGAGCTTTGCCTGGCATCGAAAGACCTGGATTTCGAATCAAAACAATCAGTCGAATTTTCAGTACAACTTGTTCAGAAAATATCAATATCACAATCATTGGTTTTGTCAAGTCGTAATTTTATCGGGCGCAACCTGCAAAGGAAAGTCTCCTGAAAGGCCCCATCATTCGCGATAGCACAGTGTGAAAACACCCCGGAGGCATGCCTCTTTTTGCAAGTAAAAAAGCTCCTTTTTACAAGTAAAAAAAGCCCTTTTTGCCATTGACCTAAAAGGCAATATGGCATAGGCTGCTACAAAAAAAGTTATTCCCATACAAGAAATGCTGACCATTTACAGTTAACGAATTCTTTCCGAAATAGGAGGAGGCAAAAATGAATGCAAGGAGTTTAAAAAGCACTGTAGCGGACGGCAGAACTTAATTCTATGGGGCAGGCATCCTCGTCTGCTGAACATAATCTGATACAGATAGCGGAGGGCTGACAAATGCCATCAAGATTAAGATACGGAATTTTGCTGTGTATCATGGCCATTACCTTTATCTTTGTCCATGTCGAATATGGGCATGCAGCCTACTTCATAGAATACATCTATGATAATGCCGGGAATCTAATAGAAAGAAGAAGAACACTTGATGATACCGGTCCAACAGGGACGGTGACAATCAACGCAATGGCAGCTTATACAAACAGTGTTGATGTCACTTTAAACCTCACGTGCAGCGATAATGTCTCTGGCTGTTTAAAGATGCAATTCTCAAACGATGACATTGCATACTCTTCCCCCGAAACCTACAGTACTACTAAGGCATGGACCTTACTATCGGGGGATGGCACGAAGGTTGTGTACGTTAAATTCATGGACGGTGTGGGGAATTGGTCTTCAGCTTTTAATGACACGATCATCCTGGATAAGATTCTTCCTACTGGATGGATTAGCATCAATGGAGGGGCAACCTATACGAACAGCACCAATGTCACATTAATCCTCACGTGTAATGATCCTCTCTCCGGCTGTTCCCAGATGCAATTCGCAAACGAAGGTGCCGCATTCTCTCCCCCCGAAGACTACAGTACGACCAAGGCATGGACCTTAACCGCAGGGGACGGGACCAAGACCGTGTATGCGAAATACAAGGACAGGGCAGGCAACTGGTCTATAGCTTACAGCGACACGATTGTGATTGAAACCCAGACGCCTACAGGGACGATCACGATTAATAGAGGGGCAACCTATACGAACAGCGCCAATGTCACATTAATCCTCACGTGTAATGATACTCTCTCCGGCTGTTCACAGATGCGATTCTCCAACGACAATATCACCTACTCTACCCCTGAGAGTTATGCTGCCACAAAGGCATGGACCTTAACCACGGGAAGTGGAACCAAGTCCGTTTACGTTAAATTTAAAGATGTGGCCGGGAACTGGTCTAATCCTTTTTCAGATACCATTATCCTTAATAGCTCTTGTTCAAATTCATCAGTGAGAATCGGAACCACACCTTACACTACACTTCAATCAGCCTACAATGCAGCATCCAATGGGAATGTGATCAAAGTTCAAGGGGTCATGTTGACTGAAAACCTTACGGTCAATCGAAATGTCACCGTAACTCTGGAGGGGGGATATGATTGTGGATTCACATCGAATTACGGGAATGTGACAGCGATCAAAGGATCGATAACAACAACTGTTGGCGGAGGAACGTTAACGATAAAGAATTTCATTCTTTCACAATAGATAAAGGAGGGAGGAGAGATGAAAAAGATAATTTTAGGTTTGGTTTTAGGTTGTGTGATTATCGGAGGAAATCTCTTTGCGGCGGACGGAGACTTGATTGTCAATAACGGTAAAGTAGGAATCGGGACCACAAGTCCGGCGTCTGCACTCGATACGGCGGGTACCATCAGAGCGGGTTCCTATACCTACGTAGCCCCAACATCGGGGACCGGGGTTGAACTGTATTACCATAGTGCAAGCAGTCTTGGAAGAATATTGGCCTTTGACAGGAGTGCCTCGGCTTACAAAGACCTTGGGCTGGGGATAAACAGCGGGAACCAGCTCTACTTGAAACTGGGCGGTAACGTCGGTGTTGGAACAAATAACCCTGCCAACCTATTATCCGTTCTGCAATACTCGACTACCGACCCGGTAGCCGATTCCTGGACCGCTTATCCCTGTGATCGGACGACCAAGGACGTGATCCGGACCCTCCCGAATCAGTCCGGGGCATTGGATAGGCTTCTGGCGGTTCCGCTTTATGAATGGAAACGCAAACCCCTTGTCTCCGATGAAGAAATCAAGACCGAGTCGGAGAAGGTTATGACTCCGGATGAGTTGGAAAGAAAAAGGATAGAACTTTCTGCCGCTAAATCTAATCTACCAAAATTTCAGGCTAAACGTGTGGGGTTGATGCTTGATGATCCGAATATTCCGGAGGAGATTGTATCGCTAAATGGAGCCGGGCAAAAGGGTATCGATCTTGTGGGTTATATCGGCTGGCTTCATGCCACCATCAAGGATTTAGCGCTGAGGGTTCAGGAATTAGAAAAGAGATAGTATGTTGTCCGAGAGCACGAGGTCTAACCTTGCTTGCCCATAATATATGAGGATGTTGGTTTCTGAAAGATTTACCTCTCTCATTCACCGGAGTCCCGTGAAGCGCGGGATTAGAATCCAAGGGAGAACACCATGATTTCCCATTTAACGACCCGTTGCCATGATTTCATATGGTTTCTGATCTTTACCTTCACTCTCTCCTCCATGCCTCATCTTGAGTTGCTATTTCCATATAGATTTCATTTCCACCCCCCGAAGGCCGAAGCCGCAGAGGCCCAAACAACAGATTCCCAGGCTGACTCCCCCCAGGAGACAGCCCCCACTGGAACAGGAGAACAAGGGACGCCCCCTTCTGCTTCCTCCCCGGAAAAACCAGGCGAACAGCCAGAATCCGTGACCTCTTCGAGTCCAAGTGATGCCCTTTCTCCGCAAATCTCCCAGGCCTCTTTTAAAGTGGATGACTTTACAGGGGCTGCCCACATGAGCTATCCGATTACGGTTCCTCCGGCAAGAGGAGGCTTAGCTCCCCAGCTTTCGCTCAACTACTCAAGCTCTGGCGGTAACGGCTGGCTTGGAGTGGGCTGGGACCTTTCCGTGGGATTCATCCAGAGAAGGGGGCCAAGAAAGGGCGTCCCGAAATATGACGACACAAAAGATGTCTTTGAGCTTCAGCTCGGCGGCGCTCCCCAGGAACTTGTTCCCATAGGAGGAGGAGAATACCGGCTAAGGATTGAGGGAGCTTATCTTAAAATCATATACTATTCCTCGGGCAACTACTGGGTGGTATGGGACAAGTCCGGTATTTATATGAGATTCGGTATTGATGAAAACTCCAGGATTGGTAAAGTCAAAGAGCCAGTAAACGGCACGGATACCTATCGCTGGTGCCTCGATCGGGTGGAAGATACAAAGAGGAACTACATGGAGATTATCTACGAGAAAGATCAAGACACATACAATACCTACCAGATCTATCTAAAAGAGATCAAATACAATGGCCAGGTATCAGGATATCTCCCTCACAATCAAAGAATTCTTTTCAACCCTGAGTCTTTAGATCGACCAGACCCCATCTATAACTACCGGGCAGGCTTCAGAATGCTGACCCGTAAGAGGCTTTCCTCTATTGAGGTTCAGACGAATGATATCCGGGTGCGCAAATACCTGTTCCAGTATCCTCTTGTGGCGCCAAACGCCCGATCTGTCCTTTCCTCCATCACCCTCTACGGAAAAGATGACACAACCTATCTTCCTCCAACTACATTTACCTACCAGACCCACACTCCGGGAGTCCAGGCGGCCACTGTCTGGCCCAATCCCAGTTGGTGGGAGGGTGGTGGATATTATATCCAGGAGACCCTTGTCGGAACAAGTGGGACCAGTGTAGATGTGATGGACATCAACGGCGATGGCCTTATGGAAAGGGTTGCTCTTGACAGAACGGAGCCTTATGACACCTGGGACGTCTATACCAACAACGGCGCCGGGTTTGATACGCCTCCGTTGCCATGGCCTAATCCCAGCGGGCCTGTGGACTTTATTATTGCGACAGGCAACAATATTCGAATCAACAATCCCGCGGGTGGAACAGACGCTGACGTGATCGACTTAAACGGAGATGGCCTGCCGGACCGGGTTAAGCGAGACTTCAGCTTTCCGGTTACCGAGTGGGATGTCTACTTCAACTATGGCGGTGGATTTCAACAGGCTGCCTTATGGCCTAATCCGAGCACCAATCTCTATAACCCCAATGGGGATCTTATCAGCGCAAACTTGATTCGAAATATCGACGGTTACGGGAACGTCTGGACAGATGTCATCGATATGAATGGCGATGGATTGCCTGACCGGGTGGTCTGGGACAAGAACTATGTCTGGAATCCATCTAACCCCCAGCCTTCCTACTGGAAGGTCTTTCTCAATAATGGAAGCGGGTTTGAGTCTACATGGATTGAATGGTTTAACCCCAGTCCTTCTGCTGCCGTCAATGGAAACTACATCCGGAGCTACGATCCGTATGGACGGGGCTGTCTCGCCGATCTCATCGACATGAACGGCGACGGACTTCCTGACCTGGTAGTGAAGACGATCGACAACCCCTGGAAGATCTATTTCAACAACGGCAATGGGTTTGATTCCGAAATCACCTGGACAGACCCGGACAGTTTTGCCGGCTACATTCAAAGCACATTGCCGGACCCTGATTGGTCGGCGACCTTCAGCGCTCTCATGGACCTGAACGGTGACGGGTTAGCTGACCGGGTGATTTACAACTTCCAGGAGGGGTGGAATCCCTGGAGAGTTTATTTAAATAACGGTAACGGTTTTGGCTCCGTGATATACTGGACGAACGCCATTAGTTGGATTCGCTGGCAGTGGGGAAGTGCAACCGATCATGATGTCTTTGACATCGATGGGGATGGCTTGGCAGATTGGGTGGGCTCCTGTGGTTCCCAATGGGGTTGTGATTCCTTCTGGAGTGTTTATATAAATAACGGTCCTGTCCCAGACCTTCTGTCAAGGGTGGACAACGGCATTGGCGGATCGATTCAGATCGAGTATCGCCCCTCAACAGAATACGACAATACGGGCGGGGATGGGAAATCTGACCTTCCCTTCATCGTCCAGACGGTGAGCAGATATACTCAAACGGACGGCAGAAACAATACCTATACCTCCGAATACGATTACGAGGGCGGCTATTATGACCCGGCTGAAGTGGAATTCAGAGGATTTAAAAAGGTGACCGCCTACCAGATGAGAGACACCCAATACTATGAAGCCAAGACTGAAACCGAGTATCATCAGCAGGACTACTTTCTCAAAGGAAGGATCGAGACCCAGGTCCTTACTTCCAAGGAGGGCCATACCAGGCGGGTTGTAAACGTCTGGAATCGTGACCTGTATCCTACCGCTCACAGCGGAAAATTCCCTGCATTGGTCCAGACCACTTCAACGATCACAGATATCGGCGCCTCGCCTTACAGTCACACGACTTCTTATCTTTACGACTCCTGCTTTAATGTGAAAGAGGAGCATAAGTTTGGAGCGACTGCTGACGAAACGATTCGAACCTACTTTACGTACACAAACTTCCAGGAACTACGGATTCTCTCCAAACCCACGTCGATTGTGGTCAGGGACAACAACTACTCCATCATCAGCAGCAAATGGATGGACTATGACTTATTTACCGGAAACCTCACCACAGAGGAGGTCTGCAAGAGCGATACACCGAATACGGGGTGTGCTGCCCGTAATGCAACCCAGAACTCCGTCATAAGCTATGAATACAACACATACAAGAACCTCGAGAGAATCACCGATCCAAGACTCAATCAGACCACCCTCGCCTACGAATTTACACAGACCCACATCTATCAGACCACCAACGCTCTTGGCCACGTGACAATAACGGAATACGATCCTGGCACAGGAAACCTGAAGAAACTCATTCCCCCTCATCTTCAGGGGACTGTTTACTGGCATCAGATCCAGTACGATGACCTTGGCCGAAAGATCCGGGAGCGGCTTAAAGACAACAGCCATCCCGATGTTGACCCCATCATAGACAGGGGATTCACCGAATACTACTACCTCGACTTTGGCAATCTCAGCCTTCAGCGGGTTCGAAAAAGGGAGCATATTGTTGTCGAGGGAGACCCATCCCGGACCCTCGAACACTACACCTCCACCTACTTTGACGGGATGGGGCGGATTCACAACGTCTCAACAACGGGACCGGACGGCAAATACATTGCCACGATCACCGAATACGATCCACTCATCCCCGGAAGGGTCCTGAGAAAATCCAATCCCCACTACGGGGGAATCGACACCCCTTACTACACCGTCTTCACCTACGACGGTCTATCGCGGATCATTGACACACTGACTCCCGACAATTATCATATTACCACATCTTACCAGGGGTTAAAGAAAGTGGTCACCGACCAGAACAATCATTCCACAGCCTACACCTTTGATGTCTACCAGAGGCTTAAGAAAGTGGAAGACCCTTACGGCACGGTCACGGAGTATAAATACGATACCCTCGGCAATCTCATCGAGGTAAAAGCAGCCGTCGGAATGCCGGAGCAAAACATCACCACCATGACCTACGACAGCCAGTCTAAAAAGAGGTTCATGAATGACCCGGACATGGGGAGCTGGCAATACCGGTATGACAAATCCGGTAACCTCCAATACCAGAGAGACGGAAACCTGCGAGAAATCACCTTCAGCTACGATGGCCTCAACCGGGTGCTGGAGAAGATATTTGTAAACGAAAACATCAATCCTCCCAACGACCCTCACAAAGTAGTCTATGCTTATGATGGGGCCAACGTTCCATATTGCAGAGGTAAACTCACGAGGTTGACCGATAATCTGTACTATCAAGAACAGGCAGATCTCAAAGAGGATATCGTCCTTGAGTGCGATCCGCTGCAAAACGTGAAAAGGAGCCAGAAGACGATTGGAGCCAGTTTAACGACCTTTGAGAGAACCTACGACAGTGCCGGAAGAGCTATCACAGTCAAATCGATCAGGGCCCTTCTCACCAAGCAGCACAATTACGAGTATGACGTTGCCGGAAACCTCCTTTATGTCAAGGACAATGGCACGCAAACCAATGTGGTGGCCTATTCCAACTTCACAGCGCTGGGTCAGCCGAGACTTGCCACATTTTCCAACGGGGTCAGCACAGATTATGACTACCGTCCGGAGACAGGAAGGTTAAATACTCTATTTACAGCCAAACAAAGCACCG
>Ga0154725_1092_pt1 | contig 17662 bp, 12 predicted proteins | sample Rifle2008BG16ft_FD_105733 | JGI IMG/M metagenome (GOLD analysis project Ga0154725, IMG submission 105733) | Deltaproteobacteria bacterium RBG_16_49_23 | reverse complement strand
AGTTAATGTTCAATTACATATTACGTTGATTACCCTTTTGTCCACGATGTCGTGGCATGAAAATCTGTCCACGATGTCGTGGCATTCATCAGCTATTTGCTATAAGCTATAGGCCAATCATTAGGCTTTCCCTAACAATCCATAAGGTTTAAACATTAAAACCAGAATCATTGCAATAAAAGCGACCGCATCCCTCGGAAAGGGTATGGCAAGAACACCGATGAAGAAGGTCTCCGCCAGTCCTACACCGAGCGATGCAAGCACGGTCCCCGGAATATTTCCGAGTCCGCCTAAAACGACTATGGCCAGGGCCTTGTAGGCCGGAATGCTGCCCATCGTCGGCCAGACCTGGTTATCATAGACGCCGATCAGAACGCCTGCCGCGCCTGCCATGGCAGAACCCAGAAGGAAATTGACCGCAATGATGGCGCTCACGTTGACCCCGAAGGACGAGGTCGTCTCAGCATCCATGGCGCAGGCCCGCATCGCCAGACCGATTCGTGTGCGGGTGAGCAGGGTCCAGAGAACGATCAGGATCACAACCGTTACCAGGAGGATAAGAATCTGTGTCTCGGTGAGATGGAAATCCCCGATGGAAAGATTTCCCAGTCCGATACGGGCATTGTAGGTCAGGGTGTGGGGCCCGGCAACGATCCGGAAACCCTCTTCCAAGGCGATGAAGAGGCCGATCGAGGCGATCAGGGGCGCAATTCTTGGTAAGTGGAGAAGCGGCGAATACAGGAAACGCTCGACCAGGTAACCTGCGATGGCGGACCCGGCCATCCCAATCAATAAGGAGAGCCAGAAGTCTCCGATGAGACGGAAGGAGAACCAGCCAACATAAGCCCCCAGGGTATAGATCCCCGCATGGGCGACATGGAGAATCCTTAGGACTCCATAGACCATGGTCAGCCCGAGGGAGATCAAGGCATAGACGCTGCCTATTGCAATCCCATTGGCTAATTGTTGCAAGAGCATAGTGAATATGTTTGAGGGTAGAGGATCGTCTCATTTCATGAAACTTAAGGTTAGAGGTGGATTCTCTAAGCCTTAATCGTCAAACGGTGCGGCCCTCAAGCGAAGCCCTGAACTGTTATTAGTGCAGGGCGGAGCGATCCTCCAACCTTCGACTTATTGTTTAGTTGGCGGGGTGATGACCTCCGGATTGTCGATCACCGCAAGCCGGCGGAACTTTCCGCCTTTGACCACCTGTATCTGAACAGGTTTAACCACTTCTCCCTGAACGAAGCGGCTGATCTTTCCGGTGAGGCCATTGTAGTCTTTCGTTTCGAGCAGGGCTTGCCGGATCGCTCTCGGATCGGTTCCGACTTTTCCAATGGCATTGACAAGGATCATAAAGGCATCGTAACTGGAGGCTCCGACCATATCCGCATCCTCGTAATAGGCCTTCCGGTAATTGTTTAAAAAATTCTGCACCAGCGGCCTGGGATCATCCCGGTCCAGGTTCGTTGCGATGATCACACCTTCCGCGGCCGGCCCTGCGATTTCCAGAAATTTTGGAGAATCGAAACCCTCTTCTCCCAAGATCTGGGCTGTGATCCCGAGCTCTTTAGCCTGACGGACAATGGAGGCGCCTTCATTATAATATCCCGCAGCAAAGATCAGATCGGGATTGCCTTCTTTGATCCGGGTGAGAAAGGGACGAAAATCTTTTTCCCCGGGGAATTTATACATCTGTTTAGTCAGGATTGCGGAGCCCAGCTTCCCTGCCCTTTCGGCAAAGCCCGCAGAGATGGCCCTCCCGAAATCATTGTCCATTGAAATAATTGAGATCTTCTTGGCCTTCAGATTCTTGACGGCAAATTCAGCAGCCGCGGCTCCCTCGACTTCGCCAAGAAAACCGTTCCGGAAGATAAAGTCGTTCGGTTTTTTCTGGGTCGGGTCCCATGTGACGTCAGGATGGACGGCATATCCCGCGACCATAGGCATTCCGGCCTTCTGGAAAATTGGCGCAGTCACACGGGTGGGGCCGCTGTAAGACCCACTGACCACACCCACCACCTTGTCCTTCTCAAGCAGTTTGTTGGCGATGGCAACCGCTTCCTGGGGATTCAGGCGGTCATCATAGATGATGAGTTCCACTTTCTTTCCCTTAATCCCGCCTGCATCATTTACCTCTTTCAGTCCCAGCTCGACAGCATGCTTGGCGCTCATTCCATCGGCAGCAGCCGGCCCTGTGATCGGAGCGAAGAACCCAATCCTGATTGTATCCTGGGCCTGACCCGGAGTTGCCGTGAAGATCAAAAAAAACACTGAAAGTCCACAAAGAATACCCGTCAATCCCGATCTTTTCATATGAAAGCCCTCCTTTTTAAGCCCTTAGGGAATCGGTATCGACAATAGATTGTCGATATCCCAAAAGGACATGATTTGTATTATTTGTAGCGCCCCCATTTCATGGGGGCGAATTCCACCGTCCCGAATAAATCGGGACGCTACATTCTTGCTTGTTCATATTTTTCCAACTCCCCTGAAGAACCCGTCTCCCGTGGCCGGGTTTTATAGACTTTGGAGCCAAGTCCCGGACGAGGCGTAGATTCTAAGAGGTTTATTTAAAATGAATTTATATAAGAAAAAAGGAGTCTGGTCAAGAGTTTTACAGGAGGACAATAGCAGAGGTGAAAGCCGGGGAGATGGTTTTGCTATCAGACTCAAGGAAAAAACGTTAAAAGTATAGGGATTATATTACAAAGATAGTATCAATTGGGCTGTTTGAAATCGTCTTGTAAAATCCCTCCTAACCTCCCTTTGCCCTCCGGGCCAGAGGCTCTATGGGCCGGCGGCCAAAGGGAGGAGAAACATTTCCCCCTTTTGTCCTCCGGGTCAGAGACCGCTCTGGGTCGGAGACCAAAGGGGGATAAAGGGGGATTAAATCAGTTTTTTCAAAGCACTAAACTGTTACCAAAGATAAGGAGGGTTCGATCTTCTCCGAGATCACCGTTACAATCTGATTGAAATCAAAGGGTTTGGTGATAATAAAATCGAGACCTGCCTCTTCCTTCCTGCTCTGATCCAATTCCAGTCCCCATCCCGTAATCATTCCCACCGGGGTGGAGGAATTCATTTGCTTAATGCTCTTACATACTTCCCAGCCTGACATCCCCGGCATGCCCAGATCGGTCAGGACCATATCGAACTCCTTTTCCCTAAAAAGTCGAAGCCCCTCCTCCCCGCTCTTCGCCACAGTGACCTGATGATTCACCTGGGAAAGCAGCTTGGCAAGCACACCTCTCACCGTCTCCTCATCATCAATAACCAGGATACGGGCTTGCCTTTCATTCTTGATCGAAGGATAGGAAATCACCTCCTCCTTCCCTTCTAAGGCAATGGGAAGAACGATGGTGAAGGCTGTCCCAGATCCGACTTTGCTTTCAACTTCGATTTCTCCACCAAAACGCTTGATGATGCCATAGGACATGCTTAATCCGAGACCGGTATTTGAAAAGGGTTTCGTCGTGAAGAAGGGCTCAAAAATCTTCTTTCTGACCTCCTCGGTCATTCCGATGCCGGTGTCCGATACCTGGACACAGATTTCCTCCTTCCGCTTAAAGGTCCGAACTTCAATCCTTCCGCCTTCGGGCATGGCTTCTAAGGCGTTGAAGATCAAATTGGTGAGGACCTCCCTCATCTCGGAGTTATTCCCCCCTATGGGCGGAATCGCTTCCAGATTTGTAATCATTTCGACCGGCATGCCCTTGCCCTGAGCCTCATCCTTCCATTTTGGCTTGGTCATTTCAATAACATCTTTGACAATCGTATTGACATCGAGTTTAAAAAGTTCCTGGCGGGCCCTCTTCCTCGTAAACTCCTGAAGTCTCTTGACCGTTTGAGCGCTATCCTTTGCTACCTTTTCAATCGTTTTCAGAGACTCTCTTGCCTCCTCTTCCTGAACGCTGTAGAGCAGAAGCTGTGTGTTCCCGAGAATGGCGGCAAGGGCATTATTAAAATCGTGAGCCACGCCGCTTGCCATCTCGCCCAAGGATCGTAGTTTTTCATTCTGGATTAATTGTTCTTCTGTTTTTTTCTTTTCGGTGATGTCTTTCATAAGGGCAACAAAGCTCAAGTGCCCTCCCGGATCTCTTATCTCCTTATTGCTAATCTCCATATGCCCGATTTCCTTATTCTTCCGGAGAAAGCTGAATTCCATAACCGGCGTCATTTCCTCTTTTCTGACCCACTTCATATATCGGTCAGTGACAGAGGTTTTGCTTTCTTCTGTCAGAGCATTTCGAAAATCCATCCCAATTAACTCCTCCCGGGCGTAGCCTAAAATCTCTTCTAACCTTCTATTCACAAATTTGAATTTAAAATCTGCCCCCACTACCGCAACACCATCATGAACCCCTTCGACGACGGTTCTGTATTTTTCCTCGGAGGCTCTCATTTCGTCCAGCAATAAGGCATTATTGATAGAGATGGCCAGGCCCGGGGCAATCTGGCGCAGGACATTGAAATGTTTTTCCGAAAAGTGGCTGGGTTCTTTACTTCCAAAGTTAATAGTGCCGAAGATCTTCCCCTTATATTCCAGCGGATAGACGAGAGAGGATCGAATCCCTTCCTTCAACAGTTTCTGATCCAGATAGGAATCGTTCTCCGCAGTATCCAGGGTAATCATCGGCAATCCCATCTCCACCACTTTCTCGAAAGAGGTCCCTTCTGTAGGATAGAGGACACCACCGGAAAGCTCTTCGGCCCTGTAATCTTTCTCCAGCGAAAAATATCGAAACTTCTTTCTTTTTTCATCGATGAGGGTGATGGTCGTCCGGTTCGAACTCAGGATCTTCTTCAACTCTGCATGGACCGCCTTCATCACCTCTCTCACATCGAGGCTGGAGGCCAAAACTTTATTGACCTGATTCACCACCTCTTTCTCCATCTCCAGCCGTTTCTCTTCGGTGACCTCTCTGGCCAAATCGACCACGGCAACAAGATCTCCCGATTCATCATGGATGGGATAAGTGTAGTATCGGAAGGTGCCGTTTAAATATTGGCTCTCCCGTTCGCCTGATGAGGGTCTTCCGGTTTTCAGAGTCTCGGTGACATAACATACCTCGCAGGGAGATGAGAAATGATGCAGGATTTCATAACACTTCTTGCCAATCATCTTGTCCGGCCCCATTCCCCATCTTTTGAAAGCGGCTTTATTGGCACGAAGGACGCGGTAATCCCTGTCACGGATGGTAATGAGGTCGGTAACCGTGTCGAAGGTTGTCTCCCATTCGGATTTGGCTTTCGAGATGGAGGAAAAGAGCTTTGCATTTTCAAGAGCCATTCCGATCTGGTTCCCGAGACTCTCAAACAGATGAATCTCATTCTGTCCGAGAAGACGGTCGGAACGGCTGGTCAAGCAAATGGCGCCGATGGCTTCTCCCTTGGAAAGCAAGGGAATTCCCACCAGTATCCTCACCTTCTCTTCAATCAGGTTTGGAAGAATGTGAGGAGATGGATATTCATCGATCGGGAAGATGACAACCTCCTTCCTTTCGACTGTGGATCCGGAAATACCTTCGCCCCACTTAATCCTTTTCACCGCTTCTGCCAGATGGGGTGGGTAATTTTTATGAAACTTCAGCTCCAGCCATTCCCCATCGCCACTGACGAGATAGATGGTCCCCATCTCAAACCCTGTAAGGGTCAATACTCTTTCCAGAGCCATGGGGAGAACCTGGTCTAAATTTAGGGTCTGGTTGATCAGAGTGCTCAGGTCATACAAGGTTTGAAGTTCTTCTTTTCGGTCGAGGAGCTCCCTTTCCATCCTCTTCCGCTCAGATATATTTTTGATGATTCCTCCATATCCGAGAATCTCTCCGGAGGCATCCTTTCTGGCGCTTGCAGTGATCAGGCAATCAATGGGGGACCCATCTTTTCTCTTTAATCTGACATCAAAATCTTTGACGAACTCTCCTCTTGCGATCTCACTCTGGAACCTCTCCCTTTCCTCAGGGTCGAAATATAAATCTTTAATGGGAATTTTTATTAATTCTTCTCTGTTCGTGTAACCAAACATCTCTACGCCAGCCCGGTTGACATCAATCCATGTTCCATAAGCGGAGGTGATATAGATCATCTCCTTTGAGTTTTCAAAGATCATCCGGTACTTCTCCTCGGCCTCTTTGATGGCTTCCTGAGATTGCTTTAAATCCTGGATCATCCGGTTGAAGGATCGGGTGAGTTGTCCGACCTCGTCTTTCGTAGTGGGCTCGATGTGGACATTTAAATTCCCATTAGATACCTTTGCCATCGCGCTCGACAACTGTTTGATCGGAGAAGTTAACCGCCTTGTGAGAAAAAGGCTAAAAGCAAAAGCCAAAATAAAGGCGATGATAATCCATTTGATAGCAGTGCGAGTGATCTCCTTAATAGGCTTGTAGGCTTCGTCAATAGGAACCTGAACAACCACTCCCCATTTCAACTCGGGAATGGGTTTATAAACCACCAAATATTTCTGTCTTCTGACATTTTCAAACTCTAAACTGCCCTCTTCTCCTGCGATGACCCGATCTACAAAGGGTCCAAATTGGATGTTTTCTTCTTTGGGATGGACGATCAGAAACCCTTCCTTGTCCACCACATAGGCAAAACCTTTCTCGCCAATTTTAATCTCTGCAATGTCCTCCTGTAAATGCCCGACATCGATCCTTCCCTTAAATACGCCCACCGAACTTCCTCTGTATTCTTCCGTAGGAACGGCAATGGTCAAAGCAAGCTTGCCTCCGGAAGTGTAATAAAAATCACCATAAAAAATCTGCCCCTTCGAAGCCACTCTAAACATCTGGCTCTCTGACTGGTCTTTCTGATTGGAAGTTCCCTCTGTTTTGAATTTTAAAACCTTAACCGTTTCCAATCCTTTTTCATTCAATAAAGCCAATTCAATAAAATAATCCTTCTGAGAAAGAAAGTCCTTTAAATGGCCCTTCGCTTGAGAAGGGCTGGTCTTTCTAAAATGTTCATCACTTGCAATAAGGAGAAGATTGCTTGCCCCTCTTTCTAAGAAGCCCTTTGTCCTCTCCACTACTCTGCTGGCTTTCTCTTTCTGAATCTGGATCACGGATTCCTTTATATCTTTCTGATAGATTTGAATGATATTGACACCTGCGATGGTCAGGGGAATAATAGCCAGAAGGATGGAGAAGGTCATCCATTTGAAAGTGATGCCTCTTCCAATGCCTCTCATCAATTATCCTCCCCTTTTAAGAACCGGTTTAGTTCGGACAGGAGCACCCTCCAACCTTTTCCGGCTTTAATCGCTTTGATTCTTCCGAGATGGACATATTTAAGGAAGGTGGGTTTGGAGATCTTCAAATAATCCATCGCATCTCCGGTCGTTAATACCTGGTCTTTTTCCATTATGTTCATCGAATTGCCTCCGCTTTTCCGGAATTCTCCTCAAAAAGCAAAATATGTGCCAAAGGGATTGATATTAAAGAATAGTCTCGTAACTATTTGACTTTCAAAGGTTAAATGTTTTTAGGTAGGCAGAGGTAAAATCAGGAAAAATCGGGGCAAAACGACAATCTGTCAACTTCTGGGAACAATATTGCCAGGAGGAAAGTTTTTGGCAAAGGTAAGGGCAAAAACGCCAGTTTTGTAGCTTGGTTAAGTCATTAGTCTTGAAGTTTTCATCCTACCCTTTCACTTTACCCAAACGGGCTTCCTCGCTCTGACCGTGGCCTAAACCTCAGAGTTATTTCCATGGTCCGCGCTTACCCTCACGCATACAGGACAGCCAGACATTCATAGAATAAGCGCTGGATTCCGCATCAAGTGCGGAATGACAAAAAATGATGAAATAGAAAAAAGGTTAACAAAGGGGGCCTAAAAGGGAAGGAACCTACATCTTGAAATCACCGAAGTCTTCCGGATTCATATCCTCGATAATCGCTTTTAGTTCATCTTGTTCATTCAGAAATCTTGAGGCCAAGAGACCCAGATGCTTCGTCGCCTCCACAACCGACTGGGTGATAAAAATGGGCGCCTTCACTCTGACCGCCAGGGCAATGGCATCGCTCGGCCGGCTATCCACAATAAGTTCCTTTCCCTCAACGTTGAAATGGAGTTTGGCAAAAAAAGTATTCTCCTTGATATCATTGATCACCACCCGTGTAAGGGAGGTATGCAGCGTGTCGAGAATCTGTTTGAGAAGATCGTGTGTCATGGGACGAAGCGTTACCACATCTTCAAGACCCCTTGAAATCGCCTCTGCCTCAAAGACCCCGATCCAGATGGGCAGGGCTTTTTGACCATGCAGATCCACTAAAACGACAACGGGGTTCGATGCCTTCGCATCAACCACAATCCCCATAACTTTCACTTCCATCAGTTCCTGTTCCATAATTTTTTTAAAAAAAAGACCATTAGAAAAATCGGAGGTCAACATTACCTTCATTTTAACCTGTATGGAAGGGATGTCAACCCTGGGGAAGGGGAATTACTTTTTCTCTTTCTTAATGAAGGGAAGAGGGGTGCCTTTCCGGTAGGCAAGGGCCTGGCAGGAGGCGATCGGATGATCCTGGTCATCGAAAACTTTAATCTCACAGAGCGATGTCTTCTGGGTTTGATGAACCTCCCTTGCCTCGGCAATCAAACGGCTACCCGGTGGAGGAGGCGAAAGATAGGCGATATTCATATTAAGAGCCACGGCCAGGGTCCCATGAGAATTGGAGGCGGTCTCAAAGGCTTCATCGATCAGGGCAAAGAGCGCTCCCCCATGGGCCATGCCGAAAAGATTTTCCATATCCGGAGTGAACTTCATCTCCACCCTGGAGTATCCATCATCGATATCGACCAATTTGAGCCCGAATTTTTTTGCAAAGGGTTCCTTCCTGATCTGTTTTAAAAAAAACCCTTTTAGCTTTTTATCCATGGGAGGTCCTCATTAGAGCGATTCCAAAATACCATTACAGACCATAAATGGTAGCCGCAGGCTTTAGCCTGCGAAAATAGCGCACCCTAAAGGGTGCGGCTACATGTGTCGTTGAAATGTTAATTTGGAATTATTTTACTCATCGATGGTAAGCGCATATTCGTTTATTTTTTAAAGGGAAGAAAGATAGTTTTCAACTTCTGAGGAGACCCATTCCCGGCGAATGGGACGTCTGCGGTCCTTCGGAAAAATGAGTGTCATCGTGGTTCCGCTTCGGAGCCGGCTGTCGATCCGGATTTTTCCTCCGTGATCCTCCACCACTCTCTTAACAAAAGTGAGCCCCAGTCCCACCTGTCCGGGTCTTGTGGAAAAAAAGGGCTCGAAAATCCGGCCGACATTCTTTTTAGAGATTCCCTCTCCTCTATCTGAAACAGAGATCTCTGTATGCTCCTCATCGCAGGCGAGAGAGACTCTTATTCTATTTCGATCTTTCTTCCCCTTTTGATATCTAACCGATTCGATGCTATTCTCCAGAATATGAGAAAAGGCCCGGGCCACCAGGCTTCTATCAACATAAAAGCATTCATCCCCCTTTAAAGAACCTTCTTCTAAATTGAAAGAGACTCCCTTCGCTTTCTCCCCCTCTGATACGGTTTGGAGAATTCTTTCCACGATCTCAAGAATATTCTCCTTCTGGAAAACCGGCCTGGGTATCCTAACCAGCTCTTCCATTCGCCGGATCATCTCCTCCAGGCGTGTTGTCTCCTGAAGGACCCGGTCGAGATAAACTTCTGTCTTAAGTGAAGAAACGGGACCTTTCCTGAGTCGCCGGGCATAGCCGCCGATCGAGGTAATCGGGTTCCGGACCTGATGGGCCATCTCCTCTACCATCATCCCGAGGCTTGCCCGGTGTCTCATCTCCAGTTTCTCCCTCTCTAATCTCTTTAATCGCTGAATTTCATGAAAAGAAAAAGCTAAAAAGGTCTCCCCTCCTTCTTTAAAAGAGGCTGTGGAAAGATGAACAAAGATTCCCACTCCATTCTTCTGCCTTAGGAGCCCATCCCCTTCAAAACCGGTTTTGTAAATGGTCAAATAAACGATGTTGGGTAGAAAATATTTCAAGTCTTCTTGGAAGAAAAGGGATCTGATCCTCTGCCCCTCCATCTCCTCTCTCGCAAAACCAAAGAGATGTTCCGCATAGCGGTTGGTATAGAGGATTTTTGAGTGGATGTCCGTGAGGACAAAAGCCATCTGGATAAAATCGAGGAAGGGGTGTCGGCTTTTCAGGATCTCGGTCATAGGGTGTCAGAAAACAGGTTGATATTGTATTCATTTTATGCCGTCCCATTAAAAAGTCAAGGTTTATTGTTCTTCGTCCACCGCTCGCTGTTTTTCTTGACAAACAGAGGAAAACCTCGTTATGAAGGGGTCCATGAGGCTCCAGACAGAGGTATTGATCATCGGCGGCGGTGCAACGGGGGTAGGCATTGCCAGAGACTTATCTTTGAGAGGCATTCCTTCCCTTCTCATCGAAAGGGAAGATTTTCTATCCGGAGCTTCGGGAAGAAATCACGGCCTCTTTCACAGCGGAGGAAGATATGTCGTTTCCGATCCCGAAGCCGCGCGTGAATGCATTGCTGAAAACAGGATTCTAAGAAAAATTGTCCCCCACTGCATCGAGGAAACGGATGGTCTTTTCGTCTCTCTTCCGGAAGATAGCCTCGACTTCAGGGATCGATTTATTCAAGCCTGCGAAGAGGCCGATATCCCAGCCTATCTCCTGTCCCGGGACCATGTCCTCTCTTTAGAACCCGAACTCAATCCTGATCTCCTGAGCGCGGTCAACGTTCCCGATGGAGCCATCGATCCATTTGAACTGGTCCTCGCAAATGCGAAGGATGCAGAAAATCGTGGCGCAAAATTCCTTCTCCATTCGGAAGTCACTTCCATTCTGGTAGAAGGGGATAGAGTGAAAAACATCCTTGCAAAAAACACCCTCCATGGAGAGGAATATCTGATAGAAGCCTCTTATCTCATCAATGCCGCCGGAGCCTGGGCGGACCGGCTTCTCAAATTGGCAGGCCTTCGGATGGCGATGGCCCTTTCAAAGGGTTCGATGCTCATCACCAATCAGAGACTTGCTAACAGGGTGATCAACCGGTGCCGGCCTCCATCCGACGGCGATATCATCGTACCCAACCATACCGTCTCCATTCTGGGAACAACCTCCGTCCGTCTCGAGGACCTCGAACATTTTGAGGTCACACCTCAAGAAGTCTCTCTCCTGATCGAAGAAACATCGAAAATGCTTCCGGCCATCGAAGAGACACGGTTGATCCGCGCCTATGCAGGCATCCGGCCTCTTTTCCAATCCGAGGGAAAAGGCGACGATCGTGCCATCAGCCGTGGATTTGTTCTGATCGATCACGAGAAGAGAGATGGGATAAGGAATCTGATCACCATTACGGGCGGGAAACTTGTCACCTACCGACTCATGGCCGAAAAAACCTCCGATCTTCTCTGCCGAAAAATGGGAACCGATCTTCCCTGTTCCACCCACTTGAAGCCCATTCCTGCAATGGATGCGCCTTCCAATCTTAAAGACCGTCTCAAAGCATCGGGCGAAGCAGAGATCCTGTGTGATTGTGAGTTGGTCCGGACGGATGAAGTGGAGAAAATTTTAAAAGAAGGCGGCGTAAAAGATCTTCAGGATATTCTCCATCGAACCCGGCTTGCCAAAGGAACCTGCCAGGGAGGTTTCTGCATCTACCGCCTGTTAGGCATATTAAATGAGATGGGGTTGGCTGAGGGCGATTCGAACAAAATATTAAGAGGGTTTCTTGAAGAGAGATGGAAGGGAATTCGACCTGTCCTCTGGGGATCCTCTATAAAAGAAGAGGAATTAATCGAATCGATCTATAAGGGAATCTTTAATCTTTAAAGGATCAAAGGAGTCAAGGGTTCAAGTGGTATATAATTGTAGAATGCGGAATGTGGAGTAAAAATTCCGAAATCCGCAATCCGAAATCCGCATTTGGTGTAATTCATGCATTACGATCTTATCGTTATGGGAATGGGCCTTTCAGGACTGATGGCAGCCAGAACAGCCGCAGAGGCCGGCAAGAAAGTCCTGATCATTGGAAAAGGAATGGGCTGCCTTACCCTCTTCTCCAATACGATCGATGTATTGGGTAAGATCCCGGAAGAGGCGAGGCTGAAGGATGGACTTTCTCAATGGATCCAGGATCATCCGGACCATCCCTATTCCAAAGTTGGATTAATAGGAATTGACGAAAGTCTTTCGTCATTCACTTCCCTTTTCCAATCCCCCTATTCTTTTCAAACCATAGGAGATCGAAATAGTTTCATACCCACAGGTGCAGGGATCATGAGGCCAACCTATCTCATCCCTGACACAATGGTTGCCGGGGTTTCGGGTAATAAAAAGGCGCTCATTGTGGGGTTTAAGGGATTCAGGGATTTTTATGCCGGTTATGTGGCCAACCCGCTTAAATGGCGCGGGGTGACTCTTTCTATCCCTGATGTACCCAACCAGGAAATCTCTGCCACTGCCCTCTCAAGATGGATTGAAAAGCGATCTTTTAGAGAAAGAATCGGGGAGGAGGTCAAGAAGAGACTCAACGGTGAAACATCCGTAGGCTTTCCAGCCCTATTGGGAGTCAATGATCCCATGGGAGTCAAAATGGATCTGGAAGAAAAGATTGGAGTTGAAGTATTTGAAATTCCTACCCTTCCCCCTTCCATTCCCGGGATGAGGATCTTTAACCGGTTTAAAGAATGGTTGATCCGGAGAGGGGTCAACATTCTTTCCGGCTACTCGATTTCAAAAGTTTCCTTGAAAGGAAGAAGATGTGAAGGGATTCATGTTCATCATCCCCCTGTTTCCACCCTCTACTCTGCCGATCACTTTATCCTTGCCACAGGCCGTTTCATGGGTGGAGGATTAAAGGCTGATAGGCGAAGGATATTTGAACCCGTCTTCAATCTACCTGTTTCCCAGCCCGGATCACAGGAGAAATGGTTTGAGAAATCCTTCTTCGATGAGCATCCTGTTCACCGGGTGGGTATTTTAACCGACTCCTCCCTCCGTCCCATTGGCGAAGCAGGTAAGGTGATTTTCGAAAATGTCCGGGCGGCAGGCACGATCCTGGCAGGACATTACTGCCTGGATGAGAAATCAAGAGAAGGAATCGAAATCGCTACAGGGTATTGGGCAGCAAAAAATACATTTCAGATTTAAGATTTCAGATTGCAGATTGTAGAAATTAATATTGATTCAAGAATAGTAGCCGCAGGCTTTAGCCTGCGAAAGAGAACGCACCCCCTCACCCTCTCCCCTCGGAGGCTGTGTCGCAATGTCATTCTGAGGCGATAGCCGAAGAATCTCTATGATCGATTCAGTTGAAATCATTAGATTCTTCACTTCGTTCAGAATGACAAACATCCCAATTCCCACATTGCGACACAGTCTCTCGGGGGAGAGGGCAGGGGTGAGGGGAGGTTGTGGCCACGGTGAATTCAAAACGGATGGACAAGAAAACTTGGCCTAAATCCAATGCCGATGTATGTATCCGGTGCGCTACCTGCATGGCTGTCTGTCCGGTCTCGCGGGTCACGCCGCTTTTCCCCGGCCCAAAGCAAGCAGGGCCAGGGGCCGAGCGATTTCGGAAATCCGGCGATTCATCCGTCGATGAATGGATAGACCTCTGTATAGGATGCCATCTCTGCGATATGGCCTGCTCTTCCGGAGTGAATATCTCAGAATTGAACCTCATGGCCAAAGCAAAATATTTAGATGAGAAGGGAAGGCCTTTGCGGGATTGGTTTCTAACTCATTCCTTTCTCTTTGCCGGGCTTGCCTCTTTCTTCTCTGCCATCACCAATTTTCTCTTAAAAAATCAGGCTGTCAAATGGATAGCGGATTCCTTGTTACGTATCGAAAGAAGAAGGGAACTTCCTGCCTATCAATCTCCTACCTTCAGGCAGTGGTTCAGGAAACGTCCTTCCTCACCCCCCTTTGAAAAAGGAGGGGATGCCTGCCTGCCGTTAGGCGGGCAGGGATTTGAACCCTATTCCAAAGATAGAAAAAAAGTTGCCTACTTTTATGGATGTTATACCAATACGAATGAGGTCGATGTCGGTAAAGCAACGGTTCAAGTCCTTGAGGCAAACGGCCTTGAGGTGATCCTCCCGCCTCAGGAATGCTGCGGCCTTCCCATGTTAGGGAATGGAAATTTCAAGGGGGCAAGAAAGATGGGATTGAAGAATGTCCCTTCTCTTCTGAAAGCCGTCCGTTCAGGATTGGACATCCTCTTCTCCTCGACAAGTTGCGGCCATATGATCAGGCATGACTATAGCCACCTCCTGGCCATACCAGGAACAGAGGAAGTGGCCCATCACCTTTTCGATCTCTTTGAGTTTTTGAGAAACTTAAGAGAAAGGGGCAACCTCAATATCCATTTTAAAGAGCTTCCCTTAAAAATCGCCTATTTCCCTCCCTGCCATCTCAGGTCTCTCGGGATCGGTCTTCCCGCACTTGAAATCCTGCGACTCATTCCTGGTTTAGAGATCGAAAATATCGAGGCAGACTGTTGCGGGATGGGCGGAACTTTTGGTTTTAAAAAGGAAAAGTATGAGATCTCTCAGGAAATCGGGAAGGATTTAAAGGAAGCGATCGATCGTTTAAATCCCGAGATTGTTCTTACGGATTGCGAAGGCTGCCGGATGCAAATCCGCCATCTCACCGGCCTGAAGGTATTACATCCTATTCAAATCCTGAGAGACGCCCTTTCTGACACAAAATAAAAGTGGGGAGATGAGGAGACGGGGAGGTGGGGTGAATTTCCTCTCCCTATCCCCCAATCTCCCTATCTCCCTATTAATAAGTTCTCGACGTCGGCGATGCTCTGGAAGACAAAGTCGGGTTGCCCGGGAGTGTGTTTGATTTTTTTGAGCGCTTCTTCGCTGGTCACACCGGTGAGGACAATGCCCGTGGCAATGCCGGAGTCCTTCCCCATTTTGATGTCTGTCTCGAGGCGATCCCCGATAAGAATGCAATCTTCGGGCCTTAAGCCCAGCACATCCAGGACAGCTTGGATCATAATGGGAGAAGGTTTGCCCACGATGACTTCAACCTTCTTCTCCGTCACTGCCTCAATGGCCGCAATCATTCCCGCACAATCCGGAATCTCTCCTCCCTCTATCGGACAGGTGCGGTCGGGATTGGTGGCAATGAAATGGGCTCCAAATTTTTTAATTGCCTGGAAGGCAATATTCAGCTTTTTGTAGTCGAAGGTTCGATCGAAAGCCACAATCACATAGTCAATTTCGTTTGGTTCCTCGGTGATCGTGAAGTTAGCTCTTTTCAATTCTTCGATAAAAGGAATCTCTCCCACCACAAAAAGCTTCGCCTCCGGAGCATTCTTTTCCAAATAGTGCACCATCACAAAAGTGGAATTGATGACCTCATCGGGTTGGGTGGGAATCCCAAGGCGGGTTAATTTGGAAGCGTAGTCTTCCCGGGTCTGGAGAGGCTTATTTGAAAGGAAGGCGACCTTTCGTCCCGTCTCCCGGAGTCGTTGGATCACCCTATCTGCGCCGGGAATCAACCTTTCACTCAGGTAGACCGTCCCATCCAGATCAAAAATAAAACCTTTGAACATCTATCCCCTTATAGTCATTTTGCTCGTCATTCGTAACACTTTATTACATTGAAAAAACTGATCTAATCCCCCTTTATCCCCCTTTGGTCTCCGACCCAGAGCGGTCTCTGACCCGGAGGGCAAGAGGGGGAAATGTTTCTCCTCCCTTTGGCCGCCGGCCCATAGAGCCTCTGGCCCGGAGGGCAAAGGGAGGCGGCCTGCCTGCGCGAAGCCGCTCCGGCGAAGGCAGGGGAGGGATTTTAAAAGGTTTATTTGAAGCCGCTAAATTGTTACCATGATTCCATTTCTAAGGAGCTAACGTTCGGTCTGAATACGGAGATTAGGAAAATCCTTTTTAAAAAGGTGCATCCTGTCGAGGTCAAAAGCGAGCTCGATCTCCTGATGGACCCGGTACGCAGTCTGGACATCGACCGCAGCTATGAGATTATGCTTCCCCGCGGTCACATTGAGATGGATCTCCGAACCTAACGGCTCAATCACATCGATCATTGAATGGATCGAATTTCCCTTGAGAGGCTCAGGAGCGAAAACCCGGTCATAGATATCGTTCGGCCGGATTCCGAAGACGGCCTCTGATCCGGTCAAAGATTCATAATAGGGAACCTTTTTCTCCGGTACCGGAAGTTGAAAACTTTCCGCATCGATCAGGAGGCGGCCATTCTTCGAAAGGATACGACAGGGAATAAAATTCATCACCGGACTGCCGATGAAACCGGCCACAAAGAGGTTAACCGGAAAATTATAGACCTCCAGCGGAGGGCCTACCTGTTGAATCCATCCGTCCTTCATCACCACGATCTTCGTCCCCATGGTCATCGCCTCGACCTGATCGTGAGTGACATAAATCATTGTCGTCTGAAGGCGGTCATGCAGTTTCGAAAGTTCGGCCCGCATCTGTACCCGGAGCTTGGCATCCAGGTTTGAAAGGGGTTCATCAAAGAGAAAGACAGCCGGTTTCCGGACGATTGCTCTTCCCACAGCCACCCGCTGGCGCTGTCCTCCGGAAAGTTGTTTCGGTTTTCGGTCGAGAAAATCCTGGATGCTCAGAATCTCTGCCGCCTCTCTCACCCTCTGATCGATCTCACTCTTCGGAAACTTTCTCAGCTTGAGTCCAAAGGCCATATTCTTGTAAACCGACATGTGAGGGTAAAGGGCATACTCCTGGAAGACCATGGCAATGTCCCGGTCTTTCGGGGGAAGGTCATTGACAACTCGATCCCCGATGGAGATCGTTCCGGCGCCGGGCTCTTCCAACCCCGCAATCATCCGGAGGGCGGTCGATTTGCCGCACCCCGAAGGACCCACGAGGATCGCAAATTCCTTGTCCTCCACGGTGAGATTGAAATCTATCACCGCCTGAACGGTTCCAAATTGCTTCGCGACATTTTCTAGTACGACTTTTGCCACAGCCTTTATCCTCCATGCTTAAATTCTACCCAAACACTCCTCCCATCTTGCTGGCTCCGGCAATCTTGTTGATGGCAAAGAGGCAGACCCCTCCAAGGACGAGGAGGATGAACCCCAGAGCCGCCGCTTCATTGCGTGAACCCGAGGTGTAGAAATTGAAAATCCCAACGGTCAGCACCTCCTTGCCGCAAATGGCGATAAGGAGTATCGATCAACCTTTTTGTCAGAACAAGATCATACATTTTTGCGGATTTAAAAACAGGTAGATTTCTTGCCCTTCTTCTTGCGGCACGTGATACGGAACCTGCACCCTGATCATCGTGTTATTTACACTTACGAAAAAGCTTAGAAAGTTACCCAGGTACGCCTTATGGACAATCGTACCCTTGAACAGGTTTTCCTTGTCTTGAGGTAGTTCCATAAATACTTCCACATCCTCAGGACGTATGGAGGCGTGCACTTTTGCCCCTGGCGTGATCTCCATGGTGTCAGACATCTTACACAGCATCTTCTCGCTGAATTCGGTGCGAACGAAAACCGCACCCTTATCCTGATGGACCTGGACGACCTCCCCAGGGATAAAGTTCATGGTGCCTATGAAATCGGCGACAAATCGATTGGCGGGTTTTTTGTATATCTCCTCCGGAGCCCCGATTTGCACCACGTTCCCTGAGTCCATGACGACGAT
>Ga0154725_1055_pt1 | contig 17729 bp, 13 predicted proteins | sample Rifle2008BG16ft_FD_105733 | JGI IMG/M metagenome (GOLD analysis project Ga0154725, IMG submission 105733) | Deltaproteobacteria bacterium RBG_16_49_23 | reverse complement strand
ACCGTTGCCACAGGGGAACCTGATGAGAGCCACTCCCCCCGGTCAACATGTTTTTTAACAACGATTCCATCAAAGGGAGACCGGACCCTCTTCTTCTCAAGTTCTATTCTGAGTCGTTCCACCTCTGCCATCAGGGAGGCAGCCCTCTTCTCCAGACCTTTCACCCTGAACCGGTGCTCGTCAAAGACCTGTTCGGGTATCACCTGGCGTTTGAAGAGATTCTCCATCCGGTTAAAATCACTTCTCGCCTTTTCAAGGTCAGAAACGACCTGTTCATAAGATGCGATCGTTCCTTCAAGAATTTTTTTCAGCAAATCGGCATCCAGTCTCACCAGTTCATATCCATTTTTTACCCTTTGTCCTTCTTCAAAATGGACGACCTCTATCCTTCCGCTCACCTCTGCGGCAACCTCCGAGACTTCGGGATAAAAGACGGTCCCGACGAAGGAAGCCTCGGGAGCAACAAGGCCGCTTTGAACTTCAGAGACAACCACTGCGGCAGGGGACATTCCACCCGCCTTATTCCCTTGAGCATAGAATTCTTCAGGATGAAAAACCGAGACAAAAAGGGAGAATGCAACAAGAGCCGATCTTTTCCACATCACCCGCCTCCAGATATGACAGTATTTAATTATAACCTAAATTGAGCGATTCTTTTTGTAATTTGTAATTTAATGTAGGCGAAGGCTTTAGCCTACGGTTTCCTCTCACCCTTTGGGTGAGAAATTGTTTCCGACCCGCCTGCCAAAGAACTTGTCCGGCGGGCAGGTAAAATCACGCAACCTAAAGGTTGCGAAAACATTTATTTCATTTTTGACTCTGATTGTTTGGGGTGGGTTATTTTGGTGAGAACCGTATCTTTCCGGTCTGGATTCCTTTCAGAAGATACTCCGGAGTGAGCATCACTTCTGTTTTTCCATCAAAGGGAACGCCCTGCTTCAGGTTATGTTTGCAGGAGAGGCAATCGGTGAGAAGGATCTCCGCCTTCACCTCCTCTGCTTCCTTCACCCTTCTGCGGGCGATATCCCTTGAGAATTTTGGGTAGAATCTCCTCACCCCTCCTCCTGCTCCGCAGCAGAGCGATTCCCGGTGGTGATGCTCCATCTCGACAAAATGGCTTCCAGCGCTTCTTAACAGTTCTCTCGCCCCATCGAAGGAGCCGAGTCCTCTTCCGAGGTGGCAGGGGTCGTGGTAAGTCACCGTTTCGGAATCACCCTCTGAAGAAGTGAAAGAGAAATGTTGATTCAGATAAGAAAGAAGTGATTCGAAGACGAGTCCGGTGGGGTCTTTTTCATCATATTCCAGGAAAGTTTTTAGACAGGTGGGACAGGGGAAGAGAACCTCACGGCCGCCTGTCCCTTTTATTCTCTCAATGTTTTGCCGGATCCGCTCCGGATTGGGGCTGGATCCCGTATCTCCCTTCACCGCCTCACAGCAAACCTCATCGATCACCGTAAAATCGACGTCCAATCGCTGGAGAAGCTCGATCACCCGAACGGTGGTTTCAACCTCTGTCGTCAATCCCACACAGCCGATATAGAGGACGACAGGGGATGACCTCTTAAGCGACTGGAATTGAGCCCTTTCCATCTCACCATAGGGCGTTCCAAATCGATCGATGGTGGCCTGGAGTTGAGTCACCTCTTCGAGGTCGGAAGAGACCTCTGGACTTTTGAGGCTCGATTTCCTCAGGTCTTTCAGTCTCTTTCCAGCATCGATCCCGACCGGACAGACCTCCCCGCAGAGGCCGCAGGTGGTGCAGAGAAAGAGTCCATCCTCCACTCCCTTCCTCATGTCATGAATCAGAGATGAGAGAGCCACCCCCCTTCCGCCTAACATCCCGTCCGCCCCGAAGGAGGGGCCGATCGAATTATAGGTGGGGCAATCGAGAAGACAGTTGCCGCATCCGATGCAGTGGAGGAGGTCGGAGAAGTCTTTCGTCTCCTCCAGTATCCGGCTCCTTCCATGATCGAGGAGGACAATCACCAGTTCATTCGGCTCATGCATGCCATAAAAAGGGATCTTCTCCACATCCGAAGATTTGGACCTTCCTCCGATGATGTCAATGAAAGAAGGGAAGATGGAGCCTGTGGCCAGATAGGTCTCAAGCTTTGCCATCCTCATGGCATCGTTCATATCCGGATAAATCTTGTCGATGGAAGCGATGATGAGATGCTTCGATCTCGTTCGCACCCGTGTGACATTTCCCTCGTTATGAATGATCAGGACGGCCCCTTCTCTTGCAGCGATCGCATTGACGCCCGTGATGCCGACCCTGGCCCCCTGGAGATAGGATTCAATATCCTCCCTGACCGCCTGCATCTCCTCTTCCGGAACAGGAGGGACCTTTCTCTTCAAATGTTCGGAGAGGATTTCGGCCACCTCATACCGTGAGAGGTGGACAATCGGCCCGGTGTAATGGGAGGACCGCCCCCCTGCAAGCTGAATGATCCGGTCACCGATATCGGTTTCAATGACCTCGATTCCATGCCGGATGAGGAAAGGGGTGAGCCCGATCTCTTTGGAGAGATTGGACTTCGATTTGACAACGAGCCTCTCCTCCCCGATCTCCTTCAGGAAGATGGCGCAGGCCTCTTCTCCATCTTTCGCCCGAAGGACTTTGAACCGGTTCTTCTCGAGATGGGCAATCGCCTCCTCAAGAAGATCCCGGTTTCCCAGAGACACAGAGCGAATTCGCTTCACCTCTTCTTTCATCTTTTGAAGATCGCCAAGGAGGTGGAGATTCTGCTTCTGACGGGCCCGAGTCTCTTTGAAGGCGCGCCTCTGATTCTCCAGTTCGGACTTTTTGACCTTCTTTCTTAAAGATTCATACTGTTTCTGGATAAGCCCCATTGAAAATCTCCTAAGCGAATGAAACGAACGACTGCTAAGAAATCGAAGGGCTGGTATGGAATTCGGTCTTGTTCGTAAAATTCGATATCATTCGCATTATTCGTTATCATAAATTCTGCAACTTTTCAAAGAACAAAACAAGGATTGATTAAAGTCAATTGGACATCGGACATCTGTAAGGTATAATAAAATGCCATGAAAGAAACCGTCTGTCTCGTCAGCCTGGGGTGTCCGAAGAATCTGGTCGATTCCGAAGTGACCCTCGGCCTCCTTTCAAAAGAGGGGTATGCTCTCACCACCGATCCTTCAAAGGGAGATGTCATCATCGTCAATACCTGCTCCTTTATTAAGGATGCCGTACAGGAAGCGATTGAGACGATCCTTCAGCTCACCCCTTATAAGAGAGAGGGCCGCTGTCGCCTTCTCATTGTCTCCGGCTGCCTTCCCCAGCGATACGGCAGGATTCTGGAGAAGGAGCTGCCGGAGGTGGACCTCTTCGTCGGCACAGGATCTTTTCATAAGATTCCGCGGCTCATCTCACGGGGAGGAAAGAGAAAGAGTTTTCTTTCCGGGCAGACCTTTCTCTATAACGAAAAGACGCCACGGATCCTCTCCACTCCTGCCTATACCGCTTATCTGAAGATTGCAGAGGGCTGCTCCAGGACCTGCACCTTCTGCACCGTCCCGAAGATCAGGGGACCCTACCGGAGCAGAACGATTCGTTCCATCCTGAAAGAGGCGGAGAAGCTGGCATATCAGGGCGTAAAGGAGTTGATCCTCATCGCACAGGATACGACTGCCTACGGAGAAGACCTCCGGGGTGGAGCCACCCTTGAAAACCTTCTCAAAGACCTGGTCAGAGTGGAGGGGCTTCGGTGGATCCGGATCCTCTATGCTTACCCGAATCCGGCCCGTTTCACGGAGAGCCTCCTTCAGCTCATCGGACAGGAGGGAAAAATCTGCCCCTATCTCGATCTTCCCATCCAGCACATCGATGACAAAATCCTCAGGCGGATGGGCCGCAGATCTAAAGGAAAAGAGATCCGGGACCTCATCCAGAAGATTCGATCCTCTGTTCCGGAGATGGCTCTTCGGACCTCCCTCATCGTCGGATTCCCGGGAGAGAGTGAAAGCCAGTTCAAAGCCCTTCTCCATTTCGTTGAAGAGGTTCAGTTCGATCACCTCGGAGCCTTCAAATACTCCCCCGAAGAGGGAACGCCAGCCTCCAGGCTTTCCAGCCCCGTCCCCGAGGAGGTGAAAGAAGAAAGGTTAAGGATCCTGATGGAGGTTCAAAAGAAGATTTCGCTTAAAAAATATCGAAAGATGGTGGGGCGAAAAATGGAGGCGCTGGTCGAGGAAGCGAATAGCGAGAGAATGACTCTGAGAGGAAGAATTCAAACCCAGGCCCCCGAGATCGATGGCTGTGTCTTTCTGAAAGGGGAGGCCCTCCCCGGCGATTGGGTGGAGGTCCGGATCACCCGGGCCCTCTCCTATGATCTTATCGGCGTAATCGATAAGATTCTCCCCTGATCCCCCTGGCTACATCAAGGTTCAACTGCGGATAATAGAAATCCCATCCAAACCTCCTTTCCCCTCCTGGGCTCCGTCAAATGCGTACAAGGCACGTTTGGTAAAATCCCTCTAAATCTCCCTTTTACAAAGGGAGACTTTAAATTCCTCCCTCCAATTCACCCCCAATCTACCTTGACTGAGTTTGGAAAATGGGTTAATTTAGGAAATCTTCAAAAGGGCGGGATAACCCTTCAATCTTACTTTTATTTTTAATCAGGAGACTTTGGTAAATAGAGATGGATGAAGCGAACGAACTGGTCCGGCAGAGAATACGAAAACTGGAGGCTTTGAGAGAGGAAGGGCTCAATCCCTATCCTAACGATTTCAAGGTGACCCATACCTCCGGAGATATCCTGGAGACCTATGGCCGCATGTCCGAAGAGGATCTCAAATCAATCGCAGAGAGCTTCTCCCTCGCGGGAAGGATCGTGGCCATCCGGAATTTTGGCAAGGCCAGTTTCATTCAGTTGATGGATCGGAATGGGAAAATACAGGCCTACTTTCAGAAAGAGGTCGTCGGTGAAGAATCCTTCCGTTTCTTTAAAAGATTTGACATCGGAGATTTCATAGGATTGGAAGGGAACGTTTTCCGGACGAAGACAGGGGAGCTCACCCTCCTGGTTCAGAAGTTCCGTCTCCTGGGAAAATCGCTTCGCCCTCTTCCGGAGAAGTGGCATGGCCTCACCGATATCGAGATTCGGTATCGCCGGCGCTATCTCGATCTGATCGCCAACCCGAAGGTCAAAGAGGTCTTTCTCAAGCGAGCCCTTGTTATCCAGAGGATCCGTGAATTCTTTAACCGCAGGGGCTTCTATGAGGTCGAAACCCCTATGCTCCATACTATCCCCGGAGGGGCGACGGCCAAACCTTTCAGGACGCATCACAACGCTCTCGACATGGAGCTCTTTCTCAGGGTCGCTCCGGAGCTCTACCTCAAACGGCTTGTGATCGGCGGGTTCGAGAGGATCTTCGAGATCAACCGGAGTTTCCGCAACGAGGGGATCTCCACGCTTCATAATCCGGAATTTACCATGCTCGAATTTTACCAGAGTTATGCCACCTATATCGAAATGATGGAGATCACCGAGGAGCTCCTCTGCTCCATGGTCAAAGAGATTCACGGAAGATTCCGTCTTCCCTGCCAGGGAAAGGAAATCGATTTTAACCCGCCCTGGAGGAGGATGCGTTTCAGGGATTCTCTCCTGGAGATCGGAGGGCTCGATCCGGTGATTTTGAAGGATCCCTCGAAAGCCATTGAAATCGCCGGAGGGCTCGGACTGGAACTGAAGAAGGGGACCTCCCACGGAAGGGTTCTGGCCGATCTCTTCAAGGAACGGGTGGAGCCCAATCTCCTCGAGCCCACTTTCATCACCCATTACCCGACCGAGGTCTCCCCTCTCTCCCGACGGAATGAAGAGGACCCGGAGGTGGCGGACCGTTTTGAACTCTTCATTGCGGGCCGGGAGATCGCCAATGGCTTCTCGGAGCTCAATGACCCGCTGGATCAGAGAGAGCGCTTCCTCCAGCAGTTGAAGGAGAGAGCGGAAGAAGCGGATTCCTCCATTTTCCTTGACGAGGATTTTCTCCTCGCCCTCGAATTCGGAATGCCGCCCACTGCGGGCGAGGGGATCGGGATCGATCGCTGGGTCATGCTTCTGACCGATTCACCCTCCATCCGCGATGTCATCTTCTTTCCCCTGCTTCGAATGGAGAGATAACCCCCCCCTCACCCATCCCTCTCCCCCGAGGGGAGAGGGGAAGGGTGAGGGGCGTTTGGTACGTGTCTATGCGATACGAATGGTTCATCGGCCTGAGATATCTGAAGGCTAAACGAAAACAGAGCTTCATATCCATCATCACCGTCATCTCCATTGCCGGGGTGATGCTGGGAGTCATGGCCCTCATCGTTGTCCTCTCCGTGATGAGCGGTTTCCAAACGACCCTCAAAGAGAAGATCCTGGGCACCCAGGCCCACCTTGTGGTGCTCAAGGCCGGCGATAAGGGAATGGATCATTATGAAGAGGCGCTGAAGAAGGTGGAGGAGGTGAAGGGCGTGGTTTCGGCGGCCCCCTTCATCTTCAGCCAGGTGATGCTTTCCTCAGAATCAGGGACTTCCGGGGTCGTCCTCAAAGGGATCGATCCGGACCGCGTGGTTAAGGTGACCGAGTTGGCCCGTAACCTGAAGGCCGGGCGTCTCGAGGATATCAAAGAGGCCAGGGGAAAGGACTCTCCGGGGATCATCCTCGGGGTGGAGCTGGCCAAACATCTCTCCGTCAACATTGATGATCCCATTCAGGTCATCTCTCCTCTGGGCACGATGACGCCCATGGGAATGATGCCCAAGATGAAACGGTTCCGTGTGAAAGGAATCTTCTATTCCGGGATGTATGAATACGATAACACCATGGCCTACGTCTCGATCGAGAGCGCCCAGAAATTTTTCGCTATGGAGGCCCGGGTCACCGGAATCGAGATCAAAACGGAGGACATCTATAAAGTGAAAGAGGTCGGAAAAGAGATCCGGAAAAAGATGGGCTTCCCCTTCTGGACCAAGGACTGGATGGAGATGAACCGAAACCTCTTCTCCGCCCTCAGGCTGGAGAAGATCGCCATGTTCATCATCCTCGTCCTGATTGTTCTGGTCGCTGCTTTTAATATCATCTCTACGCTCATCATGGTGGTGATGGAAAAGAACAAGGACATTGCTATTCTGAAGTCGATGGGAGCCCCTTCAGGAGGAATTCTGAAGATCTTCGTCATCGAGGGCGGAGTCATCGGTGTCGTGGGAACGATCCTCGGAACGCTTCTGGGTCTGGCAGCGGCGCTCAATCTCGAAAAGATCACCGGTTTTGTGGAAAACCTCTTCGGGTTCAAAATCCTTTCGAGCGATGTCTACTATATCGATAAACTTCCCTCACAGGTGAACCCTCTCGATATTGCGCTGATTGTGATCACCGCCATTCTGATCAGCCTGCTCGCAACTCTCTATCCCTCCTGGAGGGCTTCGAAGCTCGACCCGGCTGAGGCATTGAGATATGAATAAAGAGCGGGTTTCTTACAAGGATCAGGCCCTTTCATCTCTCTCCCGGGGGAAATGGAAGAAGGCCCTTCAATCTCTTCAAAAGCATATTGACCGAAAGCCTGAAGATCTCCGGTCCCGGCTGAAGAAGGCCGAATTACTGGAGCGAATTGGAAAGAAGCAGGAGGCGATCATAGAGTACCGGGAATTGGCTGAAGCTTATGCCGGAGAGGGTTTTTTACTCCAGGCCATCTCCGTCAACAAGATGATCCTGAGGATCGACCCTTCTTCAAAAGATATCAACGAGCGGCTGGGTCAGCTCTATGTCGAGAAAAACCGGGAAGTTAAATCCTCTCGACCCTTGCCCTACATTTCTTTCCTCTCCGATCTCAATGAAGAAGAGCTTCGATCTCTTCTCGGCCGTGTCCAATTCAGAACCTTTCACAAGGATGTCTTCCTCTGCCGCGAAGGCGAACCCGGAGACTCGCTCATGGTGATATGCCGGGGGGAAGCCGGGATCTATAAAGAGCATTCCGAAGGAAAAGAGGTGTGGATCCGTAACCTCAAAGAGGGGGATTGCTTCGGGGAATTCGGCTTCTTCTCCGACCGGAAAAGGCATGCCGGTGTCAAAAGTCTCATCGAATGCGAGGTGCTTGAGATCTCCAGAAAAGAACTGGAGGAAATCATCAAAACACACCCCCGTGTGAAGGAGGTGCTTGAAGATCTCTTTCAAAAACGGGTTTTGGATCTCCTGTTCGCCTCCTCCCCTCTCTTCTCCCCTCTGACGGTGCCGGAAAGGGAGGAGGTTTTAAAAAGGTTCCGTGCGCTGAATATTCCTGAAGAGACTTTCGTCTTTAAAGGAGGAGACCCTCCCCATTGCCTCTATATGATTAAAAACGGCGAGGTGGAGATCTTTACACAGGACCGCCGCGGGAGACAGGTGACCCTGGGGAAACTGGGAAGCGGCCATCTCTTTGGAGAGATCGGCGTATTTTTCAATACCCCTCGGATGGCATTTGCCAGAACGACCCGGCCCTCTGAACTCTTAGAGTTAACAAAGGAGGATTTTGACGACCTCCTCCGGAAGTTTCCGCAACTTCAATCCGTTGTCGAAGAGTTCTCTTCAAAACGTCTCGTCCGGATGAAAGAGATCCTTTCCCAGGAGTGGGTGGAAAGGGCAAAGGAGTCCATGGTTTGAAGGAATTGATTCAGGTACAGCAACTCTTCAAGTCTTTTGGAAACGGGGCGAAGAAGGTCGAGGTCCTCAGTGGAATTGATCTCGCTTTTTCCCAGGGGGAAAGGGTGGCCATTGTGGGCGCCTCCGGCGTAGGAAAGACGACCCTGCTCCATATCCTGGGAACGCTTGACCGGCCCACCACGGGAAAGGTCTTTTATGGAGGAAGAGATATTTTCACCCTGAATGAAAAGGATCTCGCTTTTTTTAGAAACCGGGAGATCGGATTCGTCTTTCAATTTCATCATCTCCTCCCGGAATTTAGCGCCCTGGAGAACACGATGATGCCCTGTCTCATTCAGGGCATTTCAAATAAGGAGGCTGCCCTTCGCGCCGAAGCCATCCTCACCCTTGTGGGTTTGAAGGACCGTCTCTCCCATAAACCCGGGGAGCTCTCCGGCGGAGAACAGCAACGGGTGGCAGTGGCCAGAGCCCTGGTTCTGGAGCCGAAAGTCCTTCTGGCCGATGAGCCCACAGGGAATCTCGATACGAAAACCGGGGAATCGGTCTTTGCCCTGCTTCAAGACCTGAACCGGATGAAGGGCGTCACACTCATCATGGTTACGCACAATCCGATTCTGGCCGCTCAAATGCCACGTCAGATCCTTCTGCTCGAAGGGAAAGCCGCCGGCTGAAGATTAGCCTGTTCCCCCGTTGAGAAAGCTCTTCCGTTTCGAACGGGGTTTACAAAAGGGGAAAGATTTGATATGGAAGATGGAACTCAAATCGAAAAAGGGGCCGATAGGAACGGACATGGGATATAGGATGAGAAAAGGTATCGGAATCTCTCTTGTTCTTCTTCTGCTCTCCATCGGGATAAGCGAAGGATCGGAGGAGGTTATCCACAAAATCACCATCCTTGGAAACGTGAAGGTCGAAGAAGGGGTCATCCGGGGAGCATTGAAGAGCCGGGAAGGAGGCCCCTTTTCCGCCGACCGGGTCCGGGAAGATCTCCGTTCCGTCTTCGGACTGGACTACTTCTCCGATGTCCAGGTCGATATCAAGACGACCCCGAAAGGACGGGAGATCATCTTCATTGTCATGGAGAAGCCTGCCATCAAAGAGATTCTGATCACCGGCAATCAAAAGGTGAAACTCGATGATATCAAGGAGAAGGTGACCCTCATCCCCCGCTCCATCTTCAACCTTGAGAAGGTGAAGGAAAACGGGGAACAGATCCGAAAGCTCTACTTCTCCAAGGGTTATTATGGGGTGAAGGTGGAACATAAGGTTGACTCTCTGGAAACCAATGAGGCCGTAGTCACCTTCCAGATTGAAGAGGGGGTCAAAGGGCATATTAAGAAGATTACCTTCAAAGGAAATAAGAAGATCAAATCCTCTGACCTGAAAAAGATCATCCAGACGAAACAGAGGAATATCTTTTCGATCATCACCAAGACAGGCCTTCTCGACGAAGACATTCTGAAAAATGACATTCAGCTCCTGACGGCTTACTACATCGACCATGGCTACCTCAATGTGAAGATCCCCGAACCCAAAATCGATTTTCGCGATCCCAAACGGATTCGGGCAGAGATCGAGATTTCGGAAGGGCCCCAATACCGTATTGGAGAGATTGACTTCAAAGGGGATGTCCTCACCACCAGGGAGGATCTCTTCAGAAGCATCCAGATCAAACGGAACCATATTTACAGCACCTCGGCCATTCGGAAGGATATCCATGGGCTCACCGAAAAATTTTCCAACCAGGGCTATGCCAATGTAGAGGTTACACCGGCCACCTCCACGGATGAGAAAAATCTCTTAGTCCATCTGACGTTTGAAATCGAAAAGAAGAAGCAGGTCTCTTTTGAGAAGATCCAGATCGTTGGCAACACGAAGACCCGCGACAAGGTGATCCGGCGGGAGCTGCAGGTGGCTGAAGGGGAACTCTACAGCGCCACCGGCCTCAGCAAGAGCCGGGACCGGCTGAAAAGGACGGGTTACTTTAAGGAGGCGGAACTCACCACCAGCCGGGGAACCACGGAGGAGAAAACCAATCTTGAGATCAAAGTGGAAGAAGCCCCCACCGGAGCCCTCAGCTTCGGCATTGGTTACAGCTCAATCGAGAATGTGGTGGGCTCAGCCTCTATCTCGGACCGTAACCTCTTTGGCCTGGGTTACCACGGACTTTTAAGATTCCGGCTGGGCGCAGAGACACGGGACCTCAGATTGAGTTTTACGGATCCCTATTTTCTCGGATATAATTTTTCAGCAGGAATCGATCTCTATAATGAAAACCGGGAGTTCGATACCTACTCCTATAACATTCTGGGAGGAACGCTCCGCGCTGGAAAGGAGTTGACGGAAAAGCTCCGGGGCGATGTTACCTATAAATTGGAGAGGATCAAAGTCTCCGATTTGAGTTCGGATGCTTCCCGATTTATTAGAGAACAGGAAGGCCATAAATTGACGAGCGCCCTCTCCTTAAGCTTGACCATGGACACCCGGAACGACTACTATAATCCTACCAAAGGAGCCCGGCACAGCATTACCTTTACCAATGCAGGAGGGATTTTGGGAGGAGACAACTATTTTGTGAAGGGATTGGCGGAAACGAGCTGGTACTTCCCTTTTCCTTTGAAAACGGTGCTCAATCTCAGGGCAAAGGCCGGATTCGTGGAACCCTACGGCGGCAGAAAGGTTCCCATTTACGAGAAGTTCTTTGTCGGCGGACTCTACACGGTCAGGGGTTTCGAATACGGCATGGCCGGCCCCTTTGATCAGAACAGAGAGCCCTTAGGCTCAAACAAAATGGTGGCCTTAAACACCGAACTGACGATTCCCCTTTCCTCGGAAATTGGCCTGAGGGCGGCCCTGTTTTTCGACATAGGGAAGGGCTGGGGAGCTGAATCCGGTGAAGGGATCAACCGCAATAGGGGTATAAAAATGGGGGCAGGGCCTGGAATTCGCTGGTTCTCTCCCTTTGGTCCCATCCATATCGATCTGGGATTCAATCTCAATCCTAAGCCGGGAGAGAAAAGCAAGGTCTTTGAATTTACCGCGGGGACCGTCTATTAGCCCTCCATCGCTTCCCCTCACCCCATCCCTCTCCCCAGCGGGGGAGAGGGGAAGGGTGAGGGGGAATTGTTTGAATGTGAGAAGAAAATTCTCAGATTCTTGGTTTCTGAATCTAAAGTAAAAATCCAATGAAAAAAGGAGCAGGAGCAATGAGAAGTAAAATGATGACAGCAGCCGTTGGAATTCTCATCGTGCTCGGATGGCTGGGCACGGCATCCGCCGACAGTCTGAAGATCGGCGTCGTCGATATCCAGAAGGCGGTCAATGAATGCAACGCGGGAAAAGAGGCGAAGAAGGCGATTGTCAAAGAGGTGGAGAAGGGTCAGCGTCAATTTGCGGATAAACAGAAAGAACTCCAGACCATGAAGGAATCCCTCGACAAGCAGGCGCCCATGCTCAATCCCGATGTCCGGGCGACGAAAGAAAAGGATCTCCAGAACAGAGTCCGGGAATTTCAGCGCTGGCAGGAAGATTCCCAGAACGAACTCAATCAGAAACGGACGGAGATCGAGCGAAATATCTCCCTGGGACTTCAGAAGGTGATTCAGAAATTGGGGGCGGACGAGGGGTATACCTTCATCATGGAGTTGAACGAGGCCGTCGTGCTCTTCGCCTCGAAGACCATTGACCTCACCGATCGGGTGATCAAGCTCCATGATACACAGAAAAAATAAAAAGACCCTTAGGGAATTGATATCGACAAAAGTTTGTCGATGATTTGAGAAAACCAAATGGTAACCGAAGTCCCGCCAAGGGCGGGATTAGCCTGCGTATCGGCCTCCAATGTAATACCGACCCTGAAATGCAACCTGAAGGTTGCGGCTACCGGGAAATAACTGCCCCGAAGTCCCGGAGGAGGCGTAGATTCTTATACTGTAATTCTGAGGATTTTCTTCTAACTCTGGTCAATAAGTCCTGTCATTCCCGCCTGCGGGCAGAACCGCCCTTCGGCGGGCAGGCCCGCGAAGGCAGGAATCCAGAAAGGTTTTCCCAAAGGGAATTCTGGATTCCTGCTGGAGTTCACCCCGTACTTGATACGGGGCAGGAATGAAAAAAAGTTATGTCAAAATTTCAAAAATGTTTGGTCAGGGTCTAACAGCGATATCTAGGAATAAGGATGATGAAAAGGAAACTGAATGAGTTGGCTGAATATGTGGGGGGGACCCTCGTCGGAGACGGGGAGGTCGAAATCTCCGGGGTGGCCTCCATGGATGAGGCTCAGCCCGGTGAGATCACGTTCATTGCCAGCCCCAGGTATCTCCGAAAATTGAACGAAACCAGGGCGTCCGCTGTCATCGTCTCAAAGGAAGTGACAGCCGCAGATAAGCCCCTGATCTGCGCAGCCCACCCTCATCTCGCTTTTGTAAAGATCCTCACCCTCTTCTTTGCCAAACCTTATCAGCCAAAAGGGATCGATCCCAATGCCTGGATCAGCTCCACCGCCCAATTGGGCAAGGATCTTACCATCTACCCTCATGTCTATATCGGAGACCGGTGCCGGATCGAAGACCGGGTGACTCTCTACCCGGGCGTCGCTGTGGGTGAGGATTCTGTCATCGGAGAGGATTCCGTCCTCCATCCCAATGTCTCCGTCTATTCGGGCTCGGTGATCGGAAAGAGGGTCATCCTCCACAGCGGCGTGGTGGTAGGGGCGGATGGATTCGGATTTGTCAAAGATGGAAAGAAGAATGTGAAGATTCCCCAGGTGGGAAAGGTGATCATCGAAGATGATGTCGAGGTCGGCGCCAATTCAACGATTGACCGGGCCGCACTGGGTGAAACAATCATCCGGAGGGGAGTCAAGATCGACAACCTCGTCCAGGTGGCCCATAATGTGGAGATCGGCGAGGATTCGATCATCGTCGCTCAGGTCGGGATTGCAGGCTCGACCAAAATCGGAAAAAATGTGATCCTTGCCGGACAGGTGGGAGTAGTCGGGCACATTGAGATCGGAGACAATGTGCAGGTGGGAGCCCAATCCGGAGTGGGCCAGAATCTGCCTCCCGATCAGGCGTTTTCGGGATCTCCTGCCATGCCTCACCGTGAGTGGCTCCGCACGGTTATGACTTTTCCGAAATTGCCTGAGATGAGAAGGACCCTCGTCGACATCGAAGGGCGTTTAAAAAAGATCGAAGAAGCAATCTCTTTAAAAGAGAAGGAGAAATAGATGATCGAAGCCAAGGAGATTATGAGCATCCTCCCCCATGCGTATCCTTTTCTGCTCGTTGACCGGATTCTCGAGATCGAGCCAGGAAAACGGATCGTCGGCATCAAAAACGTCACTTATAACGAACCCTTCTTCCCCGGCCATTTTCCAGGACAGCCCATCATGCCCGGAGTCCTGATTGTGGAGGCCATGGCTCAGACGGCCGGGCTTCTCGCCTTCCAATCCATGCCGGAGAATAAAAATCAGAAGAGACCCGTCTTTTTCCTGGGAATGGATAATGTCCGCTTCAGAAAACCGGTCATCCCGGGAGACCAGCTCCGTCTCGAATTAGAGGTGACCCGCCAACGCCAGTCCATATGGGGGTTCAAGGGAAAGGCCCTCGTCGATGGAAAACTGGTGGCTGAGGCGGAACTCCTGGCCATGATGGGAGAGGAAAAATGATCCATTCCACAGCGATCGTCGATCCAAAGGCTGAAATCGATGGGGGGGTTGAAATCGGTCCCTACTCGATCATTGAAAAGGACGTCCTTATTGGAGCGGGAACGAAGATTGGACCCCATGTGGTCATCCGGGAAGGAACGATGATTGGAAACCGATGCCGGATCTTTCAATTCTCCTCCATTGGAGAGGCCCCTCAGGCCGTTGCCTACAAGGGAGAGAAGACCTCTCTGATCATCGGGGATGATAATATCATAAGGGAATTCGTCACGCTCCACCGCGGCACCGTCAAGGGTGGGGGAAAGACCGTGATCGGCGACCGCAATTTCTTCATGGCTTACTCCCATGTCGCCCACGACTGTCAGATCGGCCATCAAGTTGTCATGGCCAATGGGGCTACCCTGGCAGGACATATCGTGATTGAAGACTATGCCGTCATCGGCGGACTTTCAGCCATCCATCAATTTTGCCGGGTGGGCGCCCATGCTTTCATCAGCGGGCTCACCGGTGTGGTGCTCGATATCCCTCCTTACATGCTGGCTGCAGGAAGCCGGGCTAAACTGTTCGGATTGAATACCGTAGGACTGAAACGCCAGAACTTTCGTGAAGAGACCATTAAGGCTTTAAAGACAGCCTACCGCATCATCTTTCGATCCGGTCTGACTCTGGAGAAAGCGGTGAAAAAGGTGGGGGAGTCCGAAATCTCCCGGGTGCCGGAGGTCGAGCGCCTTCTCCGGTTTATCCAGCAGACCAAGAGGGGGATCTGCCGATAAGTGAAAAAGATCAAGGTGGGCGTGGTCGGTTGTGGTTATTTCGGCCAGTTCCATGTGGAAAAATATTTGAAAATCGAAGGGGTGGAATGGGTGGGAGTGGTCGATATCGATCATTCCTGTTGCAGGGAGATGGTAAAACGATTCCCGGTCCAATCCTTCTCCTGCCACTCCGATCTCTTCGGTAAAGTCCAATCCGTCAGCATTGCTGTTCCGACTCCCTTTCACCATCCCATCGCAAGGGATTTCTTGCTCCAGGGCATAGATGTCCTTATCGAAAAACCGATTGCAGTCACGCTCCACGAGGCCGATGAACTGATCGCCCTGGCTGAGTCAAAAGGCCTCATCCTTCAGGTGGGCCATCTGGAGCGATTTAACGGAGCGCTCCTCGCTGTCGAAGGAAGAATCCAGCATCCTTTCTTAATCGAATCTCAACGCCTAAGCCCTTTCTCCGGAAGAGGCGCCGATGTGGATGTCGTCCTCGACATGATGGTCCACGATATCGACATCATTTTGAACCTGGTCAACTCAAGGGTGAAGCGCATTGATGCGACCGGGCTTCCCATTCTCACCTGTGACTTCGATGTCGCCAATGCACGAATCGAATTTGAAAATGGGTGCAGGGCCAATCTGACCGCCAGCCGCGTCTCCAGGGAGAAGACCCGTAAAACCAGAATCTTTCAACCCGATGGAACATTGACGATCGACTACCTCTCCCAAAAGGCCTCTTCTTCTAAAAAGGTGATCCGGCCTGATGGCGGGTGTTCTTCTGAAATGTTGTCCGAAGAGATTCCGGTCAGGAAGACCGACCTGCTCGAGGCGGAGATCCGTTCCTTCCTTCAAAGCGTAAGGGATCGAAAAGAGGCAAAGGTCTCCGGTCGGGATGGAAGGCAGGTCCTGGAGGTCGCTCTCCGGATCATCCGAAAGTTGGAAGAACGGTTAAATCGCAAGGCATAGGGTCAAATGAAATCGAAAAAGATCATGCTCATTGCCGGAGAGGTCTCTGGAGACCTCCATGGGTCTCATCTCGTGGAAGCCATCCAGGAGATCGATCCGGAAATTGAGTTTTTCGGCATCGGCGGAGAGGGCCTCGAAAAGAGAGGCATGAAACTTCTTCGCCACGCCCACTCCCTTTCAGTGGTCGGGATCTCGGAAGCCTTCCGCATACTGAGAACCGCCTTCAAGGCGCTTCAGGAGTTGAAAGAAGCAATGGAGCGGGAGAGGCCGGATCTGGTGATCCTGATCGACTACCCGGAATTCAACCTCCGGCTTGCTGGAATCGCCCGTCAGAAAGGAATTCCCGTTCTCTACTATATCAGCCCCCAGATATGGGCCTGGAGACCCTGGAGGGTCAAATCGATTGCGAGGCGGGTGAAGAAGATGGTCGTCCTTTTTCCTTTCGAAGTCCCCCTTTATCAGGCCGCAGGAGTCGATGTCGAGTGGGTAGGACATCCCCTCCTCGATATCGTCAAACCATCGCTCCCGAGAGAGGAGGCCATTGAACGGTTCGGCCTCGATCCGGAACGGAAAACGATCGGACTCCTTCCCGGAAGCCGGAAAGAGGAGGTGATGAGGCTTCTTCCCCCCCTTTTAGATTCAACCGTCCTTCTCAGGAGGGAGATGCCTGAACTGCAGTTCATCATCCCTCTGGCCCCTGGCATCTCTGAATCGACCCTCTCCCCCTGGATGAGAAATGCTTCCATCCCCATAAAAATGATCAAGGGCTTCGCCTATGATGTGATGAATCTCTCCGACCTGATCATCACGGCTTCCGGAACAGCAACCCTCGAGGCCGCCATTCTCGGGAAACCGATGGTCATCGTCTACAAGGTCTCTTCTCTCACCTACTGGGTTGCCAGGGCCCTGATCCGGGTGAAACATATCGGGCTGGTCAATCTGGTCGCAGGAAAGGAGATCGCCAGAGAACTCATCCAGGAGGAGGTCAACCCTGAGAGGATTGCCGAGGAGGCTCTTCGCCTCTTGAAAGATCCGGTTCTTTACGAAAAGACCATCGAATCGATGGCAGAGGTGCGTCAGAGCCTTGGAGAATCGGGCGCGGCCAGCCGTGCCGCCCGCATCGTCCTCTCCTTGCTGTATGATCGACAAGTATGATACCATTTTAGGTGTAAATGATTCTGTCATTGTTAATTGATCATTGAGAATTACTAATTGACCATTGAGAATTGCTATGGTTCTTTACCGCCGCCTTCTTCAACTCGTCAAACCTTACTGGGTCAAACTGGTCCTGGCCATGGTCTGTATGATCTTCGTTTCCCTCCTGACGGCGAGCCAGGCCCTCCTGGTCAAGCCAGCCATGGATGGCGTCTTCTTTAAAAAGGAGGGAATTCCACCCGTCGTAAAGAATATCATCATCCAGCTTCACCTCGGAGACCTGTTGCTCAAGAAGGATATGGAGATGCTCCTTCTGCTCCCTATTGCCATCATTCTCCTCTTTCTCGTGAAAGGCGCCTTCGATTACGGTCAGGCCTATCTGATGAACTTTGTCGGTCTGAGAGTGGTGGCTGATATCAGGCAGAGGCTTTATGACCACCTTCAGAATCTCTCCCTCTCCTTCTTCACCCGAACGCCCACCGGCATCCTCATCTCCCGGATCACCAATGATGTCAATCTCGTCCAGGGATCGGTCTCCAATGC
>Ga0154725_1156_pt1 | contig 18358 bp, 15 predicted proteins | sample Rifle2008BG16ft_FD_105733 | JGI IMG/M metagenome (GOLD analysis project Ga0154725, IMG submission 105733) | Deltaproteobacteria bacterium RBG_16_49_23 | reverse complement strand
GTCGTCAATATATCTCTCCGGGAAAATTCCTTTTTCTATATAGCCCCTTGTTAAATCCCTAATCTTTTTATTTACCTTTAATATTTTAAAACCCTTAACGAGTTTCTTGAAGTTTCTTCTTAGAAGTTCATTCTTAGTAGCTTCCAATTCTTTTACTGTAATCTCTGAAATATAGACTTGATAAAGAGGCAAGACCTCTTTCCAAAATTTAATTGTTGCCTCCTTTCGTTCTTTAGCTCGATCATCATGATAAGCACTCGGGACAGACGTATCAAGATAGAGAGTTTCTTTCTTCATTTGAATGTTATCCCTATTTCATAAATAATATTATCACTAAATACCGATAATTGAAAGATGTTTCAAATTGTCATGGTGAGCGAAACCCTGCCTACCAAAAGGAAGGGAAGCAACATTATTTTATCGGTTCACCGAAGTATCCCGGTTCCTGAGTTTCTTTCCGGCTACGAAGTGTGACAGGTTGATAATTTCTTGCCGCTAACTTGATTATTTTTTGCATTAACTGAACTAGAGGTCTCTTTGGCCTTTCCTTTGGGAAATAAAACCGTCCCCTTTTCTACTGATTTCAGTTTTGTCCATTGTCAAGGGCTGACCCCAATCCTGCTACAATCCTGCTAGTTGTGCGGAGAGATAGCCTCCTATTTTTTCAAGGACTTTCACTAACTCTGATACCTCTTCCGGTTTTATTTCTATCTTACGTCCTATCAAGGAGGGGCTTACTCCTGTTGTGTCTACGTATTGTTGGTCTATTACGCCCATCTTGTGGGCTATCAGGTGCCGCTTTTGGAATGCTCTGATTAATGACGGCCATTCTTCTTGGGCAAGGGGAACCGCAATGTCTATGTTGAATAGGCTTATAATTTGGTCTCTTGCCTTTGCGATGTTTTGGAAGGAGATGTTTTGTGCTTTCGTAGCGTCAGAAGATTTTGCCACATATACCTTGCAGATTTCTCTTCCGAAGCCGTCAATGGATGAGACTGCATCTTCTAACGCGTTCTCGATAAGCTTATCTGCCACCTCCTTGCCAGCCTCGCCCGATAAGGCAAGCATTTTCCCCACAATGTCAAGGTTGGCGCTTAGGATCTGCAAGGAGTTGTGGACTCCGCAGTCCGGGCAGTAACCGAAGACTCCATATATTGCGTATCGGAGCATGCAACGGTTGCATACCACCTCTGTTTCTAGCTTTTTCTCACGGTAGTACCGGACAGGGAGCGGTCGTCCTTCGACTTTTATCCCGATGCTTATGAATGCGTGTGGGTCGGGTCGTTTTTCTATCTTCTTCAATTCTTTTATGAATTGTCCTGTGATTTGGTGCATCGCAACTGATTTGGCGTATTCTATCTGTTCTTTTGTGTAGAACTCATCATGGGGTCCTGTATGTCCGCAGTAAGGGCAGTGGCATGGCACTTCTCCTGGCAGTCCTGTTCCAAACTGTATTTTAAAGTAGCCTTCACATTTCTTTACAGGGCATTCCCTTCCGGTGAAGCCATCCGCATCTGGCTTAATAGATACCGAAAACCGTTTCAGCCTTCTTCTGAAATCATTCATCGCTCGCTAGTACCTAAACCTTTGACCCCTATGTTGAAAAGGCTTTATTCAATATCCCATTTCTGTAACCGATTGTTTTGTCTTTAAAAAACCTTATCATCATCTCCCTTTCACTTGTTGTGTTAAGGTTTGATATGTGTTTGTAAATACTTTCCCATGTGAGCCGCAGGAATTTCAGCTTTGCGTTCTGTTTAATATGTCTTTGGAAGACTGCCTCTATGTCCTTCTCCTTTTCTTCTGTAACGAGGTTGATTAGGTAGAATTCTTTCCCTGTTTGCTCCGCCATCCATGTGCCGAGGAGCCAGAACCTTAGCAGCTCGTACTTTTGTTTGCGAACTATTTCCTTATAACTCGTCAAGAAAACATTTTGAAACCAATTGCCTCCGCCTGTCGTGTATTTCTTGGGGTTTCTAATTTTCTCTTCTATTTGCTTTTCATTGCTCGGCGTATCGTTTCCTGATGTCAGCTTTGCCTCTATGAAAAACAATCCGTTATCAGTCTTGATTATTATATCCGGCTCTGAGCTTCTTTTTAACTCTTCCCCGAATTCTTCCCTTGCCTTGTTTAACAAAGTCCAGGCGTGCCCTTCTTTTTGGCTGTAGGACCAGTAGATTACTTCCGCATGCTCTTGTGTTGTGCTTGTGAGCTGGCTGATGAATCCTTCTATGAGGTTTTTCTTCTCAAGATATCTGAAGACATTCCATGTTACTGCATCCTCGCTGTTGTCTCTCCCCATCCTGCTTTCTCTTTTAGCCATGGATATTTTATCAAGCAGCGCTTCATCATCCCCGCCCTTCCAGAGAAGGTTGTCCCTGTAATCAGCGTATTCAAAAGTGGATGGCGAAATGTAGATATTGTGCTTGGGGCATTTAAACCTTTCTTCTTTTTTGAAGGATTTGCGTTGCCTTTCTACTGTTTCAGTGCAGTCCTTGAGAGGGCACTCTATTGTTGTTGCCGTGACTTCAATCCTTTGCTTTAGTTCTTGCAGCCCTATCATTTAAGTTATGCTTCAACCTCGAGGTCTCTCAATGCGGTTCTGAATTTTTTCAGCCTCTTCTCTATATTCTTTCTGTGGGTATTTTTGTTTGATGTCCAGAACTCCTCGAACTTCTGGTTAAGTTTTGTCAGTTGGAAGAATGTTGATACGTCCTTTGCTTCTTCGCCTTTCCCTCTTTTTAGCCTGTAAAATGCCAGTGTTGTCCTGAATATATCCTCTAAGGATTTCCAGAGTGGATTCAATGCTTTTTTTATCTCGTACTCGCATGCGTAGCGGAATTTCTGTTCTGCTTGCCCAGAACCTATTTCTTGGGACAATTTCTTCCATGCAAAATTCAGTACGAGCCATTTGGCATAAGCCCTTTCGGGGTATCCATAGGCTACGGATTGTACTTGCCGCATCAGCCAGTAACGTGACAGGTAAAAGGATATTGACCTTGAGCTGAAGATAGAGCGGTAATATCTCTCATCAAACAAGCCTTCTTTCCCTTTTCGCACTAGGGATGGATCAAATTCGCAAGCGGCTATAGCTTGGGCCACTTCATCTTTCTTGACTTGGAAGAATCCCTGGCCCCCTAAGAGCAATCTTGCTTCAGATTTTGTCTGTCTCTTGCGCAGGTATTGGTATCCCCTTTTTCTCATTTCTCGCTCAATAAACACCTGTACATAGTCATTTGATACTAAGTCAGACGGCCTGATTGCATTCTGCCAGTTTGTGGCCCTTACTATTGAGCTTACCAAATCGTCGTAATCATCATCATCGCCGGGGTTTCTTGGAATCTTAATCACTCTTGCTAGAATGCTTCCTTTGTTTGAGGAAACTTCGTTTAGTGTACGCGTTGTCTGCTGTCCGTTTATTACCTGTGGCCTTTCCACCCTTAAATAATCTTGCCCTCCCTGTATTTCGCGCTTTGCAGAGTCGCAAACAATTGTAACCCCGTTGTTGTAGTACCAAAAGTTTTCTGGTTCATTTCTTATTGTCTGGGCCATGGCCTTGTTAATATCATTATTCTCGCCAAGGTATCCTCTGACGTTTCTTGCGAACAATCTGATCCCAGCTTTTCTGTACATTTCACCTATATCCCTTGCAGACATGGAGAATACCCAAGACTCTATCTGCTTTTGTGAGTCAAAGCGGTGGATAACCCCTTCAGTTTGTACTGAGCCTTCTGAGGAAATTCTTAAAGAAAGTGTTGGCACAGCAGGGGCAACGCCTTCCAGATAGTCCTTGAAAATCAGAACAATCTGTGTATAGTCTATTATAAAAATCTCAACAGGACCCTCTGCTTGCCGGACTCTCTCTTCTGCCTCCTTACAGATTGTCCTGCTGCACCTTCCAGTTGTGACGAAATAGAGCTTCATATCATACCCGTTACGCCGGATACGATGGATTGCTTCCTCAAATTTCTGCTTAACAAGGGCATCCAATTTAGAATAATATGCCCTTAGGACTTCTTTGGTTTCCCAAGGGAGCAATCCTAGGTCGGTGAGCCCTATTATATCGTTTCTTTTTTCGCTGTTTTCCCCTAATGAAAGGTGGAATTTCCCTTGAACAAGATTAACCTGTTTAGCCCTCTCATCAATCAATATAGCGTCCACCCCTTTATCCCCCGTGATCCCTGTGAGGGATTTCCGTGCTGTTTCTTCAGAATCAGCCAAGTAAGCACGAAGGAACCAGAGAACAAATGCTGAATCATCTTTTAATTTGGGGTATGTTTTGCGAATCTGATCAATTTCATCCTTAATTTCTTTTATTGAAACCTTTACTTTCATTTTGAAAACCTCCTCTTTTCAGTATCAAAGTGTTTTACGCATGTTCTGTGCCAAAAAGTATAAGGAGTCGTAGGTTATTAAGCGCTTCTTAAAATGCCTCGCTTTCATCCTATTATCCCAATCATTTGAATACGTTTGACTTCCCATCCTACCAGCTTCGTTTTGCTTTTGTATCTTTCGTCTTTAGACCGCCTGTGAGAATTCCGAATAAATGTTAGATCGGTGGCTAAATTCTTTTCCCTTTTGGCGATTCTTATCCAGTTTGATCTACCATTGTCATCAAGCCAAAGGGCACAGGAAGAAATGCCTCTATCTTGCCTTATCACTTTGCCCCCTCCTCGATAATCTTGATCTCCTCAACGGTCAATCCATACAACTCACACACCAGATGGTCGATTTGATGGTCGGTGGCGTTGATCTGGCGTTGTAATCGAATCTTGTCATCTGGAGTTTTTGTTGCCACCAACTGCTTATGGAGAGTCAACATCTGTTCAACCAATTCTACCATTTTGTCGTGGCGAGCTTTGTCCATGCGGTCGGAGAAGTTAATAGGGCGAATGGGAAAATCTTTGAAATAGACATAACTTGGTTCATAGAATCCGCCGCGCAGTTTTGGAAGAATTGACTGAAACAAAAAGAAAATAACTTTGCTGTTCAAGAGGCCCAATAGATACATGTCGGGTAGGGAGATGATAAAGCACTTCTGATTTGTGTAGATGCCAGCTTTATCGAATGTAAACTCTGGTCTCTTACAGATATTTGGATAGATAATTTTGGATTTTTCAAACTCCACATAATAATCAATCGTGTCTTGAATCTCATGCCACTGATATGTGCCAGGCTTTCTCCCTTTCCAGCCAGTTCCTCTCCAATTCTTGGGTTTTGGCATTAGTTTTGCTTTGAAATCGAGTAAGTGTCGTTCAATAGCTGGATATTCCTTGATGTTTATACCGTGTCTGGTAAAAATCAAAAACTGATTACTCCTTGGGGATTGATAACGTTTGATATCCCGTCCTGCTAAAAAGGGCTTGATTATTTCTACGCTCTTGGGATCTGAACGAATGAGTTTATTTCGCATCTCAGCATCAATGACAAAGGCTTCGTTGAGTCCGGTCAGTATGCCTCGAAAGATTCTCCCTTTGACATACTCACCTAATGGCACACCGACAGCGCGAATTTTGTTCAGCAATGCCTGCGTTCCCTCATCAGAGATAGTCCAGCCCCCATCATTAAGGGTGGCTTGTTTAATAGGGGAAGTATGCTCATGCACGTAGTCCTCAAGGTTGACAAAGGCAAGCGTTTTTATTTGTGCTGTATGAAAAATAGCAGAAGGGGGATCTCTCCGAAGCCTAAGAATGCAGGGATAGGTTGTGGCCTTTTGGAACACTGGAAGATCACCAAAATCTACGATCTCTTCGATCTTTTGTTTTTTCATCCATCTTCTGAGTGGCTCGCCGTAATTGGCGCGCATCCACTTGTTTGCAACTATATAACTAAAAATACCACCTTTCTTGAGCAATGATACACCCCGCTCAATGAAATATACGTAAAGATCCGAAACACCATGATAAACAGTGTAATATTCTTGAAAGTAATCCTTCAAAGTACCCAACATCTCCTGCCGCACGTACGGAGGATTTCCTATTACTGTATCGAATCCACCTCCCTTCATGATTTCAGGGAATTCTTTTTGCCAGTCGAAGGGGTTGATGCGATAGGTCTCCTCTGAATCAAGGAAGTTCATTTGTTTGCCCTGGTAGAAATCGGGGCCGATCAGGGAGTTTCCGCATTTGATGTTGCTTCCCAGATCAGGCAAGGCTCTTTCTTTGAATAACTTCATTTGGCGTTCCAGGGTGTCCTGATTTTCGCCTTCGAGAACCTTGAGAAGCAGACTCAGCTTGGTCACTTCAACAGCCTGCGGGTCAATATCTACGCCGTAGATGTTATTCAGGAGAATCCTCTTTTTTTCTTGAATGGTCAGATACCACTGACCGCCCCGACCGCGATACATTTCCTTTGGTGCAGGGCTAAAGCCCTGCGCTACATTTCCCTTTTTTGAGTGATGGGCGAGATACCAATTCAGGTGATAATCTAAGAGATATTGATAAGCTCCGAGAAGAAAAGAACCTGAACCGCAGGCTGGGTCGAGGATGCGTAGTGAACTGATCTGTTTAGGGGTTAATTTATGCTGTAGGGGTGCCTCTCTGTGGGTGCCCTGATCCTTCGACAGGCTCAGGAGGCGGTCACAGAGGACCGCCCCTACACGGCGGGCGCTGAGGCCCGCCCCTACAATTTTACCCACTGTATTCTTTACGATGTAATCCACAATATAGGTTGGGGTGTAATAGACGCCGCCGGCCTTTCTCACCTCTGGTTTTTCTTCCACTTTAGCCCTGTGGCCTTCGGTGAGCCGGATGACTTTTCCCAGGAACTGCTCATAGACATGGCCTAAAATATCCGCTCCCAGGACTGAGAATTCATAGGGTGATTCAGGGTAGTAGAGGTTCTTAAAGATGTCCTTGAGCGGTTTGTCGTCTAATTTAAGTTCTGGGGTGAGCCGGTCTGTTTTAAAGTCGAAAAGACCGGAATTATATTTATCATCGGCATGATAGAAAATTTCCCGGAGACGGTGGTATGTATTGGCGCCGTTAAGGAGAGACTGGATCTGGCCATATTTTTCAATTCCCCGATCCTCACACATCCGGAGAAAGATGATGCGGTCAATGGTGAGCTGAACAGCAAAGTTAAGCTCCTTTACGGAAAGTTTCGGGTTTCTTATAGCGATTTCCTTGGCCAGGGTTTCACGCCACGACTCGATCTCCTTTAAGAATTCGGCATCTACCTCTGTAGTCCCCCGCTTCTGTCTCTCAGATTCTGCAAATTTATCGAAGGACCCTTTCAGGACAGATTCTTTTGAAAGGAGGTTGTAAATCTCCTCAAAAGAGTCGAGGTATCGGTCATACGTATAAAACCGGACTCGTCCGATACTGGGCTTATCACTCGGCTTTGGCCGAAGGCGGCAGTCGTAAATGGCCAGCGCTTCAAAGTCTGTCAGAATGGAAATAGGGAGCTTGGCGCTCCAGGCATATCGTCTCAGTTGGTAAGCCGGGCTGGTCTGCTCCTTGATGTCAACGGAGGGCTTTTTCGTTTCGAGAAAAAACTTTCTAACACCACCCATACGAAAGCAGTAATCCGGGGCTTTAGTGGCGCCGGATACCTTTATCGCATCTTCATGGACGACATCTTTGTACTGCTCCGCATATCCCGCCTTATTGGCCACATCCCAGCCCAGGGCTTCAAAGAAGGGATCAATGAATTCTCTTCGGAGTTGGGTTTCATTGTAAGCAGGACTTCGGTAGGCTTCAATGTTTCGCTCGAAGCGCTCAATAAGATTGGAGATCTGTTTAAGGGATTCTTTCATCGTTTCCAATCTACTGATCGGAGAAGAAAGGGTGGGGTTGAAGAGTCAATATAGATTTTCATCTTTTAGACTGCTTCCTTTCCCTAAGTATCTCGTTGGTAAGAGAAACACCTCTGATCGATAATCCCAAGCCCGGTTCCTGCAATTTATCTCTGATCCTCTTCGCCTTAGGAGGCATCGCTTTATAAAAGAATTCCATCTGAGCTTCGAGCCACTGGAGTTTTTGTTCTGCGGACTTTTTAAGGTAGGCATCAATGTCTTCCTTTGTTTTGTAATATAATAAAGGCATCTCTTTAAGATTACCCGTTTGCCTATTTCTCATCCTTCCATTCACCTACGATCTTTTTCAGGTAAAAGACATCCGCTCGATCTTGTGGTCTGCCTGACTTTTCTTTCATTGCTATAAGTTCCTTTATTGGGACAACCGAGATGAAGATATTTTCAAACTTCATTTTTTTCTCTTTTTGTATACTTTATCAAAATTAAAAGGGATTTCTGTAAAGATATCAATTAGAAAAAATGGGTTCTTAGGGTCATAAAGGCTAAAAACCATCATACCCTTATCCATCCTCCAGCTTTTTCTTTTCTCCGGATCCATAAAGTCTTCAAGCTTAACGGGAATCTTTGGCTTCAAAGCAAGTTTTTGAGCAACCTCGATAAATTTTGACAAGTTTCTTTTTTCAAGCTGTAAAACAATGTCTACATCGCCTGTTGCTCTCTCAATTCCGTAAAGATTTACAGCGATGCCACCCGCCACCAAATATTTGATGGCTGCCTTATTTAAAGAGAAGAATAAACTTCTGAAAAGTTCCATAAGATCTCGTAATGCCGAAGCTGATTAACATTATATTTTTAAAGTGGAAAGGTGTAAAGAAGAAATTGAGGTAGCAATGGCAGAAAAAGAGGGGTTTGACAAACTTGGCCAAAAGGGGATAATTGGGGGACGATGAAAGAGTTCGTTGAAATTGCCGTTGGCCTGCCTGTTCACAAGACCTTCCATTACCGGGTTCCTGAAGACATGCGCGGTTCTCTTCAGATCGGGATGAGGGTCCTTGTTCCGTTTAAAGGAAGGAAGGTTACCGGTTTTAGCATCGATTTTCTCGATCAGCCTCCGAAAGATTTAGAGGAGAAGTTGAGGGATGTGGAGAAACTTTTGGATGAGGCTCCCTTGATTGATCCTCAGATGCTTCGATTCTACCGATGGGTTTCCGATTATTACTTCTATCCCCTTGGAGAGGTGATCAAAACCGGCCTTCCGCCGGGGCTTCATCTCAAGAGTGAATTCGACCTGAGCCTTACACTGAAAGGGAGAGACCGCCTGAATCGGGGGGAATTGGAATCATCCCACGCAAAGATCTTCCGTGAGATCGATCGTTGCGGAAGGATTTCTCTGAAGAAGATTTTGAAAATATTTCCTGAACAGGCCACGCGGTCACTGATCTTTTCCTGTAGGAAAAGGGATCTCCTTCATATTGAAGCGTGTATGGAAGGGAAAGAAGTTAAGCCAAAATTCGAGAAAGTCATCCGGTATCAAAAGAGTGAGCTAACCCGGCCTCTCCCCAAAAAGCAGAGAGAGATCTTGAGTTGGCTGGAAGAGAAAGGAGAGGTCCCTTATTCCGAAGTATGCAAACAATTCAAATCTCCTTCAACATCGGTGCGGTCTCTTCAAGAAAAGGGGCTCCTTTCGGTTTTCTTAAGGGAAGTCTGCCGCAACCTCTCCCTCCGGCCTGAGCTTAAGGCCTATCCGAAACCTAAACTCACCTCTGATCAGGAGGCTGTTCTTTCGGAGATTTTCAAGGGCATCCATTCAAAGCGATTCTCTCCTTTTCTCATCCATGGTGTTACAGGAAGTGGAAAGACAGAGATCTATCTCCGGGCCATTGAGGAGATATTGGCACAGGGAAAGGAGGCCGTGGTTCTTGTCCCTGAAATTTCCTTAACGCCTCAACTCCTCTCCCGTTTTAAGGACCGCTTTGGTGATCACCTGGCCATGCTCCACAGCGGTCTCGGAAGGGGGGAGCGATACGACCAATGGCGAAGGGTCTGGAAGGGGGAAGCGAAAATCGCGCTCGGAGCCCGTTCCGCCATCTTCGCGCCTTTCAGAAAGATAGGGATCATCATTGTGGATGAGGAGCATGATCCCTCCTATAAGCAGGAGGAGAAATTGAAGTACCATGCGAGGGATATTGCCGTGGTCCGGGCCAAGGAAGCGGAGGCCACGCTCCTGCTGGGTTCAGCCACCCCCTCTCTGGAATCGTTCTACAATGCTGAGAAAGGAAAGTTCCGTCTGCTGACCCTTCCGGAGAGGATCGAGAATAAACCTATGCCGAAAGTGGAGGTGGTGGACATGAAAAATGAGAAGGGCCTCCTCTCGGAGAAGTTGAAGGCGGCCCTTCAGAAAAATATCGAGGAGAAGAGGCAGAGCCTCCTCTTTCTCAACCGGAGGGGTTTTGCCAACTTCATCCTCTGCCCGGAATGCGGCTTTACCTTCAAATGTCCCAACTGCAGTGTCACACTCACCTACCACCTGAGGGACCGTTCCCTTCGGTGCCATTATTGTGATTACCGGGTCAAGGCCCCGGGGGATTGCCCGAAATGCGATGGGCACCGGCTCCGGGGCATGGGAATCGGAACAGAGCGGTTGGAACAGGAGATTAAAGACCTGTTTCCCGGGAGAGAGGTGGGAAGGATGGATCGTGATACAACCTCACGAAAAGATTCCCATCAACAGATCCTGAAGGGGCTTGAGTCCGGAAAGACCGACGTCCTGGTAGGAACCCAGATGATTGTCAAAGGACATGACTTCCCCAATGTGACATTTGTTGGAATCGTCTCTGCGGATACCTCCCTTCACTTCCCTGACTTCCGGTCGAGCGAAAGGACTTTCCAGCTCCTCACACAGGCTGCCGGCAGGGCAGGCAGGGGAGAATTCTTAGGAGAGGTGGTGATCCAGACCTTTAACCCGGACCATAGCAGCATCCTGATGGCAAAGGATCATAACTTTGACGGGTTCTATCGAGAGGAGATCGAATTCAGACGAGCCCTGGAGTATCCTCCCTTCTCAAGGTTGATCAATTTCAGGCTGACCGGAAATAGCGAGAAGAGGACAGAGATGGCCTCGGAAGAGATGAAAGGAATCGGACAGTCGCTATTGAAAAGAGGGTATGGAAAGGGGATCGAATTGTTAGGCCCCAGCGCCGCCCCGTTTGCCAGGATGAAGGGCAAGTTCCGTTTACAGATGCTGGCCAAGGGGGTAAACTCGAGGCTTCTTCATCAATTTGCCGAGGAGCTCATGACTCAGATGGAGGAGCGGATTAAAGGAAGAGGGGTGAATCTGAGTGTTGATGTTGATCCGGTATTCATCCTATAATGGACGAACCGAACACATTGGAATGATGGAATAGTTGGTTATTCAATTGTCAATTAGCAATGGTCAATCATCAATGATCATTGAGAATTGTGAATTGATTATTGACCATTGACGATTTAATTGTTCCAATATTCCCACTGAAGGGGGGAGGGCGCTATGATCGACCGGAGACACGGCTTTTTCATCAGGGATAAGGAGACGATGTCAAAGGAGAAGCGGGAAACGTATCAGATGGAGAGGCTCTCTGAAATCCTTCCCCATGGCTATTTCCATTCGAAGGCGATCCGCTCGGGGTTTGAAAAGGCGGGGTTAAAACCTGAGGAAATAAAAGACCTCAAGGATCTGGAGAAACTCCCCATCACAAAGAAGGCGGACCTGGTCAATGCCCAGAAAGAGAGCCTTCCCTTCGGAGGGTTCGAGGTGATCTCAGGGGCAGGGGTGCGAAGGATCTATGTCTCGCCCGGACCGGTCTATGAACCCGGGGAGTGGGATTATGAGGATATGCGCTGGGCTCAAGCCCTCTATTCCTGCGGGATAAGAGGAGGGGATATCGTTCTCAATACCTTCAACTACCATCTCACGCCTCTGGCCCTCATGCTGGACGAATCCCTGCGGATGCTCAAGGCCACGGTTGTCCCTGTGGGGCCGGGAAATATTTCGATGCAGATCAACCTGATGAGACAGCTCCGTGCTACAGCCTATGTCGGAACCCCGAGCTTTCTCATGGCGGTTATCGAGGCTGCCGAGGGCATGCATCTCGATCTCAAAAAAGATCTCCATTTGAAAGCCACCTTTGTCGGTGCGGAGATGTTTCCGGAATCGCTCCGTCAAAAACTGGAGTCGAAGCTTGATCTCCTGGTCCGGCAGGGTTATGGCACAGTCGATGTGGGCTGTCTTGGATATGAATGCCCGGAGAAGAAAGGGATGCACATCCCCGAGGACGTGATTGTGGAGATCGTGGATACGGAGACGGGAAGACAGATCGAGGTCGGGGCGACCGGAGAGATCGTGGCCACCAATTTCAGTAAAGTCTTTCCGATGCTTCGCTTTGCCACCGGAGACCTCTCCTACCTGATCGAAGCCCCCTGTCCCTGTGGTAGGACTTCCATGCGCCTCGGAAAGATCATGGGCCGGACAGACCAGATCACCAAGGTGTGGGGGATTTTTATCCATCCCTGGCAGGTGGATGAGATCATGTCAAAGTTTCCGGCCATTGCCAACTATCAGGTGGTAGTGACGAGAAAGGATTACCGGGATGAAATGGCGATCTATATCGAATTAAAGGAGGAGGTCGCCGATAAGACCGGCCTGAAGAGGCAAATGGAGAAAGAGATACAGGAGACCCTCAAGGTGACCTCCGGAGTGATCTTTACTGTGCGGGGAGGAATTCCAGACCGGGCTAAAAAGATAGATGACCGGAGGATCTGGGAGTAATTCGGATGGGGAACGAGGCTAAAATCAAAGTGGGGGGCATCATGGCGGCGAGCGGTCTGGCGACGGTGAGCATCCTTTCACTGCCAGACCGGCCCGATGTTCCGGGGATGATCCTTCATGCGATGGGAGGAAGGAATATCAATATTGAATTTGTCGTCCACAATGTCGATATCGATGGCAATGGAAATATGACCTTCTGTATCGATCAGAAGAATCTGGAGGCGGCCCTCGAAGTTCTGGAAGCGGTCAAGCCTCTGATCGAGGCCAAAGGGATCTCCTACCATCCCAATGTGGCGACGGTCAGCGTCTTCGGTCCCCACTTCAGGGAGAGGCCGATGATCTCCGGTCTCATGTTCAATGCCCTGGGAACGGCGGGGATCAATGTGATGGCGATCAGCACCTCGATCTCCAGTTGCTCCTGCGTGATTGAGGGCGATCAGATCGAGGATGCCTTAAGGGCTTTGCATGAAACCTTTGATGCTCCCCATCAGGTCATAAAGTTCGCACCGTAATGGAGAAGGGTCTCCCTCTCCTCAGTGGGGAGAGGGAGGGGGTGAGGGGGATTTGGAGACAAAAGTAATATACTCCGAACTCCCTGCCTGCCGAAGCCTCGGCGAAGGCAGGTGAACTCCGAACTCAAAACTAATGATGGAGTTTCTATGGAAAAAGCGCTTGAGAAACTGGCGGAACAGATTCTTGGTTTTGATGAGGCCTCCCTGTCCGGCCTGAGGGAGAAGTACCGGCTAAGGATCGAACAGTTTGATGGAACAAGGGATTGGGAGAGGGCGGTGATCATCTATTCGATCATCAATGCCGTCAGCCTCAAGAACAACCTCTTCAATGAGAACGTCTTGAAGAGGAAGAAGGGGATGGAGAAGCGTCTTTTCAAACCCTCAGGCTTGAAAAGGGTAAAGTAAGTATCCCCCGGCAAAGCCGGGGGCTTTATGATTGCTGGCCCCTCAAAGGGGCCTAATCGCAATCGGAAAAGAATCTAATCCCCCTTCATCCCCCTTTGTCAAAAGGGGGAAATCTTTCCCCTCCTTTTGGAAAAGGGAGGTTGGGAGGGATTTTATAAGACGATTTCAAACAGCTAACGGTAAATTACTACTACTGTTTCGAATGCCAGGCTCTCTGCCCCATCGGAAAGGGAGTCAAATAGGCAGAGATGAAAATCCTTCCTCTTTTCATCTTCTGGTGTCTCTGGTATCTCAATTTTTCGACCCGGACAGTCTTCTCACCCATCCTCCCCCTCGTCGAAGACAGCCTCCTCCTCTCTCACGGGGAGGCAGGGGGCCTCTTCATCTCGCTTTCAATCGGGCATAGCCTCACCCTGATGACCACCGGTCGCCTGGCCACGATTTTAAAATTGACGCCCCTTTCCGGGAGATCCATGGCGCTCGGGGTGATCATGTCCGTGGGAGTTGCCTTTGGAATGGGAGGTGCCCCCTTTCTTCTTGGATTGACTGCTGACCATTTCAATTTTAGAGTCGGGATCTTCTGGTTGGGCTTATTGACCTCTCTCTCCTCCCTTTCAGTCCAACTTTTAAAGGAAGAGAAGTCCGAATAGAGTCTTTTTTTGATCGCTCCTCCCTATTAGCTTCCTTTCCTTCCCTTAGCATCACAATAGCCATTGAGAGGACTTCTGGGAATATCGCGCCTCGGGATAAAATTTACCCACAAATTTGTCGCACACCCCATTTGACATTAAAACTTGACTTTGGGGAGGTTTCCATGTTAACCTTGTAAAAGATCGTCACAAGGACAAGGAGCAAGGAGGTTGGGATATGGAGCTAAGTGAACCATTGATACGAAAGGGGTCCCCCCCCTATCTGCTCAAGTTAAAAAGAAGCGGATCTCTCTTTCTCCGTTTTTTCCTTAGAATCAGCCTGGTGATCGTTATCTCATCCCTTTCCATTCATCTACCCGACTTCACCGTCAAGACCCCGAACAGGGCACAGACTATCCAGGAGATTGCCGGGATACTGGAGAAGTACTCAAAAGACTTGGATAATGAGACCCGGATCGACCTGGCCGAAGCCATCTATGAAGAATCGGTCTATTACAATCATGACCCTAAATTCATCCTGGCTCTTATTGCGATTGAGAGTTCCTTCCAGAACCAGTCTGTATCCGAGAAGGGCGCCAAGGGATTAATGCAGCTTATGCCTTATGTGGCCGAATCTCTTGCCAAAGAACTGGGCATTGAGTGGGATGGAGACCCCACCCTCTTCAACCCTTTTCTCAATATAAGGATGGGAATTCATTACCTTTCCCAGCTTATCCTCGATTTTGATGATGTCAGGATAGCCTTGGTAGCCTATAATTATGGCCCTACGTATGTTAAAAGCCTTATAGAGAAAAAAGAAAGTATTCCAGTTCACTACTACCACCGGATTCTCACCGCCTACCAGACCCTTTAACATCCAGGTTATATAAAGAAAAAGGCTCAAATCCCCCCATCTCCCCCTTTGCTAAACTAACCGTGTCCCATAAGTCGGGGGGCTGGACACAAGGAGGGAACGTACGACTGGTGCAATTAAGGTTTAGCGTACCCCACCCCCACCCCTGCCTGCGCCGAGGCTTCGGCAGGCAGGCCAACCCTCCCCCCTGCCTTCGCCGAAGCGGCTTCGCGCAGGCAGGCTGAAGGGGAGGGATCGCTATGGTCCTCCTAATGAAAGGGAAGGTAATCCCATGTTCCTCCCCCTTCAAGGGGGAGGTCAGGCCGCCGGCTCGGAGAGAGGGGGATGGGGAATCTATCAGGGTGCCCCTTGTGTCCAGCGCCCCTATTTATGGGTAAGGATCAGTTTGCTAAAGGGAGGAAAGGGGGGATTATCGATTTTCATCGTTCAAATTTTGTGATAAGTTATAATGGGAATAAAAGGAAGGTACTTTAATGGTTTTTGTACCATCTTATATGAGCCTTTTTGAAAAAGGAGAGCTTGAAAAGAGGGTCCGGTTCCTTACGGATATCCTCAAGGAGTGCCGGCTCTGTCCGAGGGAGTGCCGCATCAACCGGCTGAGCGGAGAGGTCGGCTATTGCAAAGCCCCTCCGGAGCTGATGATCTCGAGCGCATTTCCCCATTTTGGCGAAGAACCTCCCCTGGTCGGATACGACGGCTCAGGGACGATCTTCCTTACCCATTGCAGCCTCCGCTGCCTCTTCTGCCAGAATTATGACATCAGCCACGAAGGAAGGGGGGAGCCTGTCACTCCCTCTGATATGGCCCGGACTATGAAAAGACTTCAAGAGTTGGGCTGCCATAACATCAATTTTGTCACCCCTACCCACTATACCCCCCAGATCATAGCCTCCCTTCCCGAGGCGATTGAGATGGGACTTCATCTCCCCATTGTCTATAACTGCTCCGGTTATGAATCGTTGGAGGTGATTCAGCTTCTTGACGGGATTGTGGATATCTATATGCCCGATGCGAAATACATGGATGAGAAGTGTGCCCGGAGGTATTCCAATGCCCCGGATTACCCGGAGGCCCTTAAAAAGATTCTCAAGGAGATGCACCGCCAGGTGGGAGACCTCAAAATGAATTCCGCAGGGATAGCCGAAAGGGGGCTTCTCATCCGGCATCTGGTGATGCCCGGGGAAGCGGCTTCCTCTGAAGCGGTCCTGAAGTTTATCGCCGAGGAGATCTCTGTTCACTCCTACGTGAACATCATGGATCAATACCGGCCTGAGTACCGGGCTTTTGATCATCCTGAGATCAGCCGCCGGATCACTCATCAAGAATATCTGGAGGCAGTCCAATTAGCAAAACGCTACCGTCTTTATCGGGGTTTTTAAGGTGAAATTGCAGGAAGCCCTTCGAGAGATTCAGTCCCTTAAAAAGAGTGTCCGTTCCCTCACCCGGGAGATTAAATCGATCAAGACTGCTTCAATAGAAGATCCTTCTCCCGTTGAGAGATTGCTCAGGATGAGAGGGATTCGGGTCTTCAGAAAAAATCCTGCCGATCGGCTTTTCTTTCCCCCTGACCTCTCCGGGTCTTATAGAGCTCGATTCTATGAGGTGATGAAGAAATATTCTTTCCGGCTCGTGCTGAGGGATATGATCAAGAATCAGGATGGGTTTCGCATCCCGGATTTAACCCATTACTGTTCTTCAAAAGTCGTCCTGGGATATTGCGAGACTCTCTATGATATGGGAGTGATCATAAAGAGTGGAAGGGCAAGTTACCAAACTGGCGTCAGGCCCCTTTACAGTTTCGGGCCGACCTTAGAGTGGTTCATTGCGGAAATGTTTAAAAGGGAGTTTGGTTCTCCTGCCATTTACGGAGTCAGTGTGAAAAAGACCCGGTCCGGCGGTGATTATGATGTGATCTCCGAATGGAATCAGAGACTGGTCTATGCGGAAGTGAAGTCTTCCCCTCCCAAAGGGGTTGAACAGGGTGAGATCTCCACTTTTTTCTCAAGGCTTGAAGACCTCCTGCCCCATGTGGCCATTCTCTTTAATGATACCCAGTTGAGGATGAAGGATAAGCTGGTCGTCATGTTTGAAGAGGAGTTAAACCGAAGATATGGAGAGGATTCAACAAAGCTCTATCCTGTGGAGAGACTGGTTGAAGAGCTCTTCCATATCGGGCACCGTATCTTCATTGTCAACAGCAAAAAAGGTGTGGTGGAGAATTTTGGCATTTGCCTCAGGGACTATCTTCGATATGGAGCCCCGCTTATTCTCCCCTCTCCCAGTACCCTCAATTCAAACCCGTAAATTCAAACTTCAGACCCAACCGCAGGTTGAAGAAGTTTATTATAATGAAGGGCCATTGCCTACTCTCGCTCTTAAAACTAAAAAGAGAAGAGGTCGAATTAAAAAGAAGCTAAAAAAAAAGCTTTCGGGTCAGGCTTGCATTATCGCAATTTCGGTGCCCGAGGCTACTGGCCTTTCATTATGAAGTTCTATAGTTTCCTGCTACTTGTAGCGGGGTAGAACAGGAAGTATTGAACACGTGGCTATACGCCAACATCGAATCTTTGGGGAAGTTATTGAAAATTTATACTTTAAGAAATGGATAGGGCTTGGACCGATCCCAGAAGAAAGAACCTCTGGCAATCGTAATAAAGTATTTGACACATGGTGGGGAAATGGAAACTTTCTTGATACGCCGACTCTGCCCGCTTTAAGGCTTTACTTACTCATTATCACCGGGACACCCTGACGATCCCGACTTTATTGACCGCGCTGCAAGCGATGTAGACATTCCCATCCGGCGCCGCCACCATGTGACGGATGACACCACCGCCGGAGGGAATCGGCCAGGTGATGAATGCTCTCGTCTTCGGGTCGAACCGTACGATCGTGTTTGGCCTCACGCCGGATTCACTATACCAGACCATACCGTCCGGTGTGGCTGCAATACCGTAGGGCTTAGACTCCGGTCCGCCGGGAGAAGCCCATTCCTCAATCTTCTTTTGCTCCGGGTCCAGACGGCCCAGACGTCCACGGGCATAGTCGGTGTAGAAGATCATATTGTCCGGCGCCACGGCGAGTCTCCGGGGCCGGGCACCCTCCGGGAGCAGGTACTCCGTGATTTCCATTGTCTCGGGATGGATGCTGGCGAGCTTGTTCGTCCCGAATTCGCAGAAGATAGGTATTCCCTTTGTGTTAGTAACAATCCCATAGGGTTTTGAATTGGGTGTGGGTGAGCGCTTCAGTCTGATAGTACCTGTTCGCGGATCTAACCGGCCTACGAAGTTCCCCCCTTGAACGGTGAACCATAACACGCCCGTCGGGTCAAAAATCAGAGTATGTGGATCGCGCGCAGCCGGATCTGGCATCGGGTAC
>Ga0154725_1087_pt1 | contig 18396 bp, 19 predicted proteins | sample Rifle2008BG16ft_FD_105733 | JGI IMG/M metagenome (GOLD analysis project Ga0154725, IMG submission 105733) | Deltaproteobacteria bacterium RBG_16_49_23 | reverse complement strand
CAAGGATATTGCCATCGCTGTGAGCTGTGCGGTCACTTTCAGCCTCTTTGTTTCTGTGACCGTGGTCCCCATGTTTTCACAGAAGCTCTTGACCGCATCGAAAGGAAAAAAACCCTTTAAAAGCGACCTCCTCGAGGCCATCGGAAATTTCCTGGTCCGTGTGCCGATCAGTATTCTCTCTTTAGTCATCCGGAACTGGAAAACGAGGATTCTTACGGTCTTCTCCCTGATCGCCCTTTCCATTCTGGTCGCCTTCCTCCTTTTTCCAAAGATGGAATATCTTCCCCAGGGGAACCGGAATCTTGTGATCAATCTCCTCGTCCCTCCTCCCGGACTCTCCTACGAGGAGAGGGAAGAAATCGGCCATAACCTCTTTCGTTCCCTCAAACCTTATTTCGTAAAGGATCATGACGGATACCCGGGCATTGAGAATATGTTCTATGTGGGCGCAGAATCGATCATGCTTTTCGGCGCCATCAGCGCCCACGAACAGCGGGCGGCAGAGCTCGTTCCCCTCTTTATGAATACGATTCAAACCATTCCCGGGATTTTCGGCGTCAGTCAGCAGGCAGGGATCTTTCAAACAAGATTGGGCAGGGGAAGGACCATTGAGGTCGATGTGAGCAGTGAGGATCTGAACCGTGCGGTTCAAGCAGCAGGGACCATGTTCGGCATGATCCGCCAGCAAATTCCAGCGGCACAGGTCAGGCCTGTTCCATCCCTTGAACTCCTTTATCCGGAGGTCAGATTCATTCCTCAAAGGGACCGGATCAAGGCTGCTGGAATGAACGCCGATGATTTCGGCATCGCCCTCGATGTTCTCATGGATGGAAGGAAGATAGGTGAATTCAAACAGGAAGGTGAGAAGAAGATTGACCTTGTGCTCAAGGCATCGGAACGGGAGATCCGGACCCCTGAAGAACTTTATCATGCCTTAATCGCAACCCCCGGGGGCAAGGTTGTTCCCATCTCTTCCTTTTCGGAGCTGGAGAGGACAGCAGGGATCACGGAGATACGCCACCTTGAAAGACGCCGGACCATCACCCTTCAGGTCACCCCTCCCCCTGCCGTTCCTGTCCAGGAAGCAATGGAGACCATTGATCAGAAGGTCATCACCGCTATCAAAGATCAGGGGATTGAGATCAGGCAGAGCGGTGTGGCGGATAAGCTGACCGAAGCGCGAAAGGCCCTCCAGTGGAACTTTATCCTGGCGGCAGCCATCACCTTTCTCATCATGGCCGCTCTCTTCGAAAATTTCGTTTATCCCTTGATTATCATGATCACGGTTCCTCTCGGAGCGGCAGGAGGATTTATTGGCCTCAAACTGGTGAGCGCGTTCATCTCGCCGCAACCCTTTGACATCCTGACCATGCTCGGGTTCGTCATATCCATTGGTATTGTTGTGGACAACGCCACACTCATTGTCTACCAGGCTTTAAATAACATAAGGGATTACGGTATGGACTATAAAGAAGCCGTCCTTGACTCCACCCGTACGAGATTGAGACCGATTGCCATGACGACCTCCACCAGTGTTCTGGGAATGCTTCCTCTTGTCCTGGCGCCAGGGCCAGGCTCTGAGCTTTACAGGGGCCTTGGCAGCGTTGTCCTCGGAGGGATCCTCTTCTCCACCCTGTTTACGGTCTTCGTGATCCCCGCCCTGTTGATGTTCTTCATCCGGATGGAAAAAGTGAGAAAGGTGTCCTAATGGGATGGTGAGACCTTAATAACAGTCTAAAAATAGTAAAGACATCGATTTGTAAAATCCCTCCTGACCTCCCTTTTCCTAAGGGAGGGATTACCCCTCTTTGGCAAAGAGGGGTGAGGGGAGATTTTCCAATGCTTATGTCAAAGCAATTATGAGACTGTTAATAATTCGATCCCTTATAGCTCATGGAGATGCCTGCGCTGCTCTCTTCTCAGGAATGTTGATTTTGAACCGGGGCGGGGAAATCTGTTCGCTTTTACAGACGGGGCACCGGCCTGGAGTATTCAGGCGAGTCCGTTTCTTGAAAGAGAAACCACACTGCATGCAAGAGGCCGGTTCCGCAATCAGATGTCGAGGATGGACAGATTTTGCGATATGCATGAGATGATCAAGGGCTTCCTTTTCTTTAATCCCAAACAACTTCGAAATCTCCCTCAAATCAAGGTCTTCCCCCTCTAAGGCCTCAGCAATCTTCTTCCTCAGCGTCAACATTTTTATACGTTCCCTATCTTCTCTTGCGAAGCGCTCAGAGATTTATAACGAACGACTCTATCTCCTTATCACCCCATCTTTTTCTAATATTCTAATGGCCATCAGGAGTCTATTTTAGAAAGCGGAATTCCTCCGCGCCCTATATTTTCTTTCGAAACTTCATTAAGCACAATTTGAACCCGCTCTTTTGGAATCTCAAGGGTTTCAGCGATGGCATCTGTCACTTTCTTAATCAACTCCTCCTTCTTCTCCGGTGTCCTTCCCTGAATCATACTGATCTGAACGATAGGCATAGGTTTCTCCTTTCTATGCCCCTCACCCTTCCCCTCTCCCCCGAGGGGAGAGGGCGGGGTGAGGGGGTTATGGTTTAAACACTTTCCACCAAACGTCTTTTCCGCCGCCAAATATTTCTAAAATCTCAAGGGCCAATTGCATACCATTTGATACATATTCTTCCACAATTCCAGGGGCGGTGAAAACATAGACTACGATATTCTTACTTGACGAATCGATCCTGGTTTTGAAATCAGGCCCCTGAAAGAGAGAACAGACGATCTCCTTCTCGTCGCGAAGGACAATCTCATCTTTCTTGCAGATGATCATCTTACTTGAAACAGCCTGAAAGGTCTCTCCCTCATCGGCGAGGTCAAGCCTCCATGCCCCCTCGAAACGGTCCAGGTCCTGAATGGCCATGAGAATTCCATGAGACATCTCTGCGATGATATGCGTATCGATATAGAGGTTAACAATCGGAAATCCCCTTTCGACGGTTCCCTTCAAATGGCTTGGAAGGGGACAGGGATATTCCCATTCCTTAAAAAATCGATCGTAGAGATTGACCCGTTCTTCGATTTGGGTAAGGTTGGCCCTCCTTCTCATCTTTCTGAGGAGCTCCCTTTTGTAGATTTTAAATGCTTCACTTTTCTCAAAGTAAGTACAGGCCTGTATGGTCCCAATCCCAAAATTGAGGTCAGGAAACTTCTCACGATAGCGATCGGTGATCTGGAGGGAGACTTCTCTCTGCATAGTAATCCATTATGAGGGGGAAAAACCTGACCCATGAACATTTCAAAATATTATCCTCCCCCTTGATGGGAGAGGATTAAAGACGAAAATCCCCCTCAGTCCCCCTTTTTCAAAGGGGGATGATTACACCTCCCTTTGAAAAGGGAGGCGGGGAGGGATTTTAAGAAGCTATTTTCTGAACAATTATCCTGGCACATGGAGGCGTTTCATTTTATGGATTTCCCGGATACGGGACTCGGCATAGCGGTTAGCCGCCTCCAGGGGAAGAATCCCTTCCCTTTTGGCCATTTCAAAGATGTGAAGAAGACGGAAAAAGATCCGCTCTGTCTTCAACCTCACCCGCTCAGGTTTATAGCCCTGAAGTTCATCGATGGCCTGGATCACCCCTCCTGCATTGATGACATAGTCCGGTGCATAGAGGATTTCTCTTTCATGGAGCATCCGACTGTGACGACCCTCATCCTCTAATTGATTGTTGGCGCAACCCGCAACGATCCTACATTTCAATTTCGGAATGGTCCTATCATTCAGGATACCTCCAAGGGCGCAGGGCGAGAAGATATCGCAATCCACTTCATAGATTGCCTCCGGTTTGACGGCTTTAAATCCATATTTTTTCTGGAGACGCTCGATGGTCTTCTCACGAACGTCGGTGGCAATTACCTCCAGACCCCCTTTTTTTAAGTATTCGAGGAGGGGCTCTCCCACCGCGCCCATGCCCTGGACAGCGATCTTTTTTCCACGGAGATCTTCATCGCCCCAGAGGGATTTGGCGCAGGCCTTCAGTCCGACAAAAATCCCGAAGGCTGTGGTGACTCCCGAACTTCCGGAGCTTCCTTCCTCTTTAGGCCTTGCCAAAATATGTTGGGTTTCTCTTCCAATAATGGAGGCATCTGTCAGATCGAGGTTGAGATCGACTCCGGTAACGAAGCGGCCCTTTAATATTTCAACGAACCTTGCAAAGGCCCTTAGAAAAGCCTCGCTTTTGTCCTTTTCAGGATCGCCCCAGATGACCGCCTTTGACCCGCCCTTATCCTCATCAGCGGCTGCACATTTATAGGTCATTGCCTTGGAGAGCCTCATGGCATCCCGAAGGGCATCCTCCATCGAGGCGTAGTTGACCATCCTCACCCCTCCGAAGGTCTGACCGAGCGTGGAGTCGTGGATGGCGATGATCGCTTTCATCCCTGTCTCCTTATCAAAGTTGAAGATGATCTGTTCATGTCCATCCTTCTTCATCAATTCGAAGATATCCATAGCGGACTCCTTTACAGGTTGAGATTCAGGTTAAGGCTAAGAAAAACCTCAACCTTAGCCTAAACCTTAACCTTTAGTTGTTTCAAGTTCACCCCTCCACCGGTTTGCAGAGTAACGTTTCGTCTTCTAATTTTTCACCAAAGCGTTTCACCACTTCTTCCACCGTCAGATGCTTTTTTTCTTTACCCTCGATATCAAACTGGATCTTCCCTTCGTGAAGCATGATCATCCGATCTCCGAAGTTGATCGCCTGGTTCATATTATGCGTGATCATGATCGTGGTCAGCTCATTCTCCCTCACGATCCGATCGGTCAGATCGATGACTTTCTCTGCCGTTTTTGGGTCGAGGGAAGCCGTGTGTTCGTCCAGAAGTAAAAGTTTAGGCAGGGAAAGCGTGGCCATCAGGAGCGTGAGACACTGGCGCTGGCCACCGGAGAGGAGGCTGACCCGGTCTCGTAGACGGTTCTCCAGGCCCAGTTCGAGGGTTTTTAGAAGTTCCCGGAATCGCTCCCTTCCCTTCTTCGTCACCCCCCAGGAGAGTCCCCTCGGTTTTCCTCGGAGTTCGGCCATGGAAAGATTCTCTTCAATGGTCATGGAAGATGCCGTTCCCATCAATGGGTTCTGGAAAATTCTCCCAAGATATTTAGCCCTTCGGTATTCAGGGAAAAGGGTCAATTCCCTGCCGTCAATGAAGATCTTCCCTTCATCGGGAGGATAGGTCCCTGCAATGAGATTGAGAAGCGTGGTTTTACCTGCGCCATTGGATCCGATCACTGTAATAAATTCACCTTTCGACACGCCGAGCCCGATTCCATCAATCGCCGCCTTTTCATCGATTGTATTGCGGTTGAATATCTTTCTCAGGTTCTGGAGAACAAGCATCTCTTCCATATTATTCCAAAAGCCGCATAGGGCGAAGAGCATAGCGCAGGGCGTAAGAAATACTAACCACCGAGAGAAATGGTTTTATGATTCGAGAGGAACCAGGGATAAAAAATTCCTTGGAAATGCAAGCTGAGGATTTTTCATTTTGCATTTTGCAATGCTCATTGGAATCAAATTCCCCGGAGATGGATCCTTTCCTCTTTTCCTTTTTTGAGAGCAGGAAAGCCCAGTGCGAGGATCACCATCGCCCCTGTCGCCATTTTGAGATCGGTGGGCGCCAGACCCAGCCAGAGGCCGATCGTAATAACCAACCGATAGATGCAAGAGCCAAGGATGGCAGCAAAGGTGATCATCCCCACAGACCTCGCCCGGAGCAGAGTTTCTCCGATGATGATCGAAGCAAGTCCAGCCACGATCATGCCGATTCCCATTCCGATATCTGCAAAGCCCTGATGTTGGGCGACCAGGGCTCCTGAGAGGGCAACAAGGGCGTTTGAGATGCCCAATCCGAGGACCGTCATATTGTCTGTGTTCACCCCCAGGGTCCGGATCATCTGTTCGTTATCACCGGTGGCCCTCATGGCCAATCCGACCTGCGTGTGGAGAAAAAGGTCGGCGAGAAATTTTGAGGCCAATACGATCCCTCCGAAGAAGAGAGTGACTGACAGCCATCTTATCTCCATCTGTTCAAATGGTGTGAAGACGGTGATATAGTTGAGCAGAGGGGTATTGGACCGGCCCATCACTCTAAGATTAACCGAGTAGAGGATGGTCATGATCAAGATTCCTGCAAGCAGGCTATTGATTTTAAGTCGGGTGTTGAGAAGCCCGGTTGCGCACCCCGCAGAAAATCCAATGAGGATCGCAAGGACAACTCCTGTCAGGGGTTGATACCCCAGGACGATCATCCGAGCCACAACCGCCCCGCCTAAAACGAAACTGCCGTCAACCGTTAAATCCGGGAAAGCCAGAATCCGGAAGCTGATCACAATACCCAGGGCGACCAGGGCATAAGCCAGCCCTTGTTCTAAAGAGATCTGGAGTATACCGGAGAGAATGTCCATGGAAACCAGGTTTGAGGTTTAAGGCCTAAGGTTTGAGGCAATAGGTTAGAGGATAGAGGATAGAGGCCTTCAACCTCCACCCTCTAACCTCTAACGTTATTCTTTAATCACTTTATCTGCTTTTTTGAGAAGGTCGGAGGGAATCACGGTTCCCTGCGCCTTCGCCGCTTTTTCACTTACGACCAAGCCAAACTTCTCTGCCGGCCCCCAGGGAATATCCCCAGGTTTTGTGCCCTTCAAAATTTGAACAGCTTTTTTGCCCGCAGACTCGCCAATCAGAAAATAATCTAACCCATAAGCAGCGATGGCGCCTCTTGGGACACTATCCACATCACCGGCGAACAGAGGAATCTTCTTTTCATTACATACTTTTACAATGGCCTCAAAGGCAGAGACAGCCGTATTGTCGGAAGTGATGTTAATGGCCTGGACTCCTTTTCCCGCAAGGGATTGGACAGCCTGCAGAGTCTCAGCGCTGGTGGAGATCGTGGTTTCGATCAGTTCCAAACCTAATTTCTTAGCAGACTCCCTCATCTCTTTGATGTGGACCATGGAGTTCGCATCTCCGGCGTTGTAGATCGTTCCCCATTTTTTTGCCTTGGGGACAAACTTGGCATACATCTCGAACTGGAGATGGACAGGCCACCGGTCGCTCACCCCAGTCACGTTCGTCCCTGATTTTGTCCCCGGAGGGCTTGTTTTTGGGACAAGCCCTGCATCGACCGGATCGGTGACCGAAGAGAAGACCACAGGGATATTCTTGATCGTCTTCACAACGGCCTGAGAGGTGGGAGTGGCAATGCTGTGGACCATGTTCACTTTTGCATCGAGGAACTTCTGTGCAATGGTCTGGGCATTGGCCATATCGCCCTGGGCATTCTGCCGATCGTAGGTGACATGGACGCCTTCTTTAAATCCTGCATCGGCCAGGGCCTTTTCAAACCCCTTCGAATCACCATCCAGGGCCGGGTGGGAGACGATCTGCGTGACACCGATCTTGAATATCTTAGATTTTTTCTCCTGTGCAAAGCTAATCGAGACAGCACCAACAAGAATTAAAATCAGAATAGGACACAACTTTTTCCACATATTGAACCTCCTTTTTAAGCGTTACAACTCTTCACTTTAAACTCCTAACTCTTAACTTATTTTGAGCGCCTCCTTTCTTTTCAGGTTTTAAGTCGTTTCTCACAGCAGAAGACAATCGAAAAATATCATCTTTTAAAGACCCTGTCAAATCGTCAGGCATTATTATACTACTCCGACAAATAGCATTTATGGCGCGATGCAAGACGGATATGTTGAGCGGTTTGATCAGAAAATCTCCCCCCTGCCTATGCCGAAACGGCTTCGCGCAGGCAGGCCGCCCCTCTTTGCCCTCCGGGCCAGAGGCCCTATGGGCCGGCGGCCAAAGAGGGGGATAACAATTTCCCCCTTTGGCAAAGGGGGAATAAGGGGGATTTCGTGAATTGTCGGAGTAGTATTAAAATTCCCCTCCTCTTTTTCGTAAGGGAGGGGGGAGGGGGGATTTTACTTGAACAGAATCTCGGTTTGAGATAAGTTACTCAGGATGATTCGGTTCTATCTCTTTCTTCCCATTGGCATCGTCGCCATCTCAACGGCCTCGATCTTCATCAAACTCTGTGATGCGCCGGCCCTGGTCATCGCAGCCTACCGGATGACCCTTGCCTCTCTGCTCTTGCTCCCCTTCGCCGGTTACCGAAGGGTCTGGAAAGGATGGAACGGATCCGAATTGCGATGGTTGATTCTATCCGGCACCTTCCTTGCCCTCCACTTCGCCTTCTGGATCTCCTCTTTGAAATTCACCTCCGTGGCCAGTTCGGTCGTTCTCGTCTCCACCAATCCACTCTTTGTCGGATTAGGGGCTTGGCTCTTTTTCAAAGAACCCGTGGGAATGAATCTCATCCTCGGAATTACCCTTTCCATTTTGGGAAGCGGTGTGATCAGCTTTGGAGATATGTCCATCTCCAGTGATGCATTGATGGGAGATGGGTTGGCCCTTCTGGGCGCTATCACTGCCTCCGGATACCTTCTCATTGGAAGAAAGATGAGAAAGGGGCAGGATCTTTTCTCATACATCTTTCCTGTCTACTCAGCCGCAGCAATCGTATTGATCATCCTCTCTCTCATTTCTCAAAAACCCTTCTTCGAATTCTCATCATCCACCTATCTCTATCTCTTTCTTCTCGCCCTCGTCCCTCAGTTGATCGGACATACCACCTTCAACTGGGCCCTGAAATATCTTCCCGCCCCTCTGGTAGCCATTGCCATTCTTGGCGAACCCGTAGGCTCGACCATCCTGGCTTTCTTCGTTCTCGGAGAAGGATTAACCCCTTTAAAGATCATCGGGGGAATCCTCATCTTCGCCGGAATTCTGGTCGCTTTAAAAAAGAGTGGAGGGAATCGAAACAAAAATGAGTCAATCTATTAAAAGGAGCTTATGGCTATGAAGATTACTGTTCTGAACGGAAGTCCGAAGGGTCACCTCAGTGTGACCATGCAGTATGTGAATTTTATCCAGATAAAGTTTCCGCGCCATGAATTGAAAATCTTGAATATTGCCTCCACGATCAAAAAGATCGAAAAAGACGGAAAGGCTTTCCAGGAGATCATGGATGAAGTGAGGTCCTCAGAAGGGGTGCTGTGGGCCTTTCCTCTCTACTATCTTCTTGTCTCCTCCCAATACAAGAGGTTTATTGAGCTCATCTGGGAGAGAGAGGCCGTTGATGTTTTTAAAAATAAATACACCGCCCTCTTATCAACCTCCATCCATTTCTTCGACCACACCGCTCACAATTATATGAATGCGATATGCGATGATCTTGATATGAAATTTCTGGGGTCTTTCTCAGCCGGCATGTATGATTTGCTAAGTGAGAAAAGGAGAGAAAGATTGACCCTCTTTGCCTCTGAATTCTTCGATGGGATTCAAAACCGCATCCCAACTTCAAAGAGATTTTCGCCGGTCCTTTATCGGAACTTCAATTTTGTTCCGAGCCCTGCAGGACACAAGATCAACACTCAGGGGAAAAGAGTGTTGATCCTCACCGATCTGAAAGACCCTCAGACCAATTTAGGCAAGATGATCGAGAGACTCAAAAACGCATTTGCCGAAGAGGTCAAGGTGATCAACCTCCATGATCTTGACATAAAGGGCGGGTGCTTAGGTTGCATTCAATGCGGTTATGATTATCAATGTTCCTATGGGGATCAAGACGGATATGTTCAATTCTATAAAAATCAGGTGAAAAAAGCGGATATCCTTATTTTCACAGGGACGATTCAGGACAGGTATTTATCCTCCAGATGGAAAATGTTCTTTGACAGAAGTTTCTTTCATACCCATACGCCCTCTCTTGTGGGAAAACAGGTTGGATTCGTCCTGTCCGGCCCTTTGAGGCAAATTCCCAACCTCAGACAGATCTTCGAAGCTTACACAGAATGGCAACAGGCCAATCTCGTCGATATCGTCACAGATGAAGAAGAGGAGTCGAAGGAGTTAGATGCCCGGCTCCAGCATCTGGCTGAACAGGTCATTCATCTTGCCGGGATAAGCTATGTCAAACCCAAGACGTTTCTCAGTGTCGGCGGGATGAAAATCTTCAGGGACGATGTCTGGGGAAAACTCCGGTTCCCTTTTCAGGCAGATCATCATTTCTATAAAAAGCACCATCTCTATGATTTTCCCCAAAGAGATTACAAAGCCCGTATGATCAATGCCTTATTAATCCTTCTCACTAAAATACCCTCGATGAGAAAAGAAATCTACCGCAAAAGAATGAAGGAGGAAATGGTAAAGCCTTTTCAAAAGGTCTTGGAAAAGATGAAATGAATGTCAAAAAAAAAAGGAAATTATTCCCAATGGAGCTATTTAATGATAAAAGAGGATATCAATGAAATTTGTCATCCATGAGCACCATGCTACGCGTCTCCATTATGATTTCCGTCTGGAAATAGGCGGTGTTCTCAAATCCTGGGCCATCCCTAAAGGGCCTTCCATGAATTCAGCAGATAAAAGGCTTGCTGTGATGGTGGAAGATCACCTCCTTGAATATGGTGACTTTGAAGGAATCATCCCAGAGGGCCTTTATGGAGCCGGCTCGGTCCTCATCTGGGACACAGGAGAATTTGAGTCGGAGGGAGACCCTGAGGTCGCCTTAAGGCAGGGCAAACTCCGTTTCACTCTAAACGGAAAGAAATTGAAGGGAGGTTTCTCACTCGTTTTGATGAGAGGAAGGGGGACCGGAAAGGAATGGCTCCTCATCAAAACCCAGGACCCCTTTGCCCAAAGAGACTGGGCCATCAAAGAGGAGCTGACTCCAGCAAGGAAGAAGAAACTCGTCGAGAAGATCCCGCCCTGTGAGGCATCATGATTTTAGATTGCGGATTGCGGATTGTGGATTGAAAATCTGAAACCTAAAATCTTTCCCCCTCACCCCTACCCTCCCCCCCACCAGGAGGCTGTGTCATAAGTCGCCGTTCTCCCTCCCGCCTGCCAAGCCCTGGCGGGCAGGTCGACACGCTCAGGGCGGACGGCTAACCAATTGATTTTAAATGAACCATTTTCCGTTCGCGGTGAGCCCTTCCTTCGACTTCGCTCAGGGCATTCGGAAAAAACCGTTCGCCCTGAGGCTCTCGAAGGGACGAATGGTTCGCTTAGCCTCCGGCTCAGGCTCCGCCCCACAGGGGCTTCTGCCTCGGAGGGAGAGCCTCTGGCTCGTAGAGGACAGGGCATGCCTGCCTGTGCCTGGCAGACAGGTCGAACTGTGAATGGACTTATGACATAATCTCCAAGGGGAGAGGGTGACTATTACAGTTATTTTCTAACAAAATACAATTGACATCAGAAGGTCATTCGGTCATATTTACCCTGACGTTGTATCAATTCGATTAGACAGAGATGGAAGAGAGAAGGCCGAAAAAAATATTGATCGTCGATGACGAGAGGGACACGGTGGAGATGATCACCACTCTACTCCAGCTGGAAGGTTATCAGGTTTTTTCCGCCTTCTCTGCAACCGAGGCAATGAGGTTTCTGGAGACCGAAAGGCAAAAATCTCAGGAAACCGATATGGCCGTAGACCTGATCCTTCTCGATGTGATGCTGGGCGATGAGGATGGAAGAAATATCTGCCAGAAAATTAAGGAGGATGATGTCCTGAAATTCATTCCCGTGATCATCCTCACTGTCCGGTCAAGCCTTCAGGATAAGATCGATGGCCTCAACATCGGGGCGGATGACTACCTCACCAAACCCTTCATCAATGAGGAGCTCCTTGCCAAGGTGAAGGTGATGCTCCGTATTAAAGATCTCCATGATGAGCTGAGGAGGGAAAGGAATAAGAACATCCTGCTTACTCAAGCTCTTGAAAAGCGATACAGTTTTGGAAACATCATCGGAAGGAGTGAGAGGATGCAGGAGATCTATGAATTGATCTCCGATATCTCCAATACCGATTCAACCGTCCTCATCCAGGGGGAGAGCGGGACAGGAAAGGAACTCATAGCGAGGGCGATCCATTTCAACAGCGAGAGAAAGCATAAGCCTTTTATCGTTGCCAACTGTTCCGCCTATTCTCAAAATCTTTTGGAGAGTGAACTCTTCGGCCATGAAAAGGGATCCTTTACCGGCGCCATCCGCAGAAAGACCGGCCGATTTGAGCTCGCTCATGGGGGGACCGTTTTCCTCGACGAGATCGGCGAGGTCTCGCCCCCGACTCAGATTCTGCTCCTCCGGGTTTTACAGGATCACCGGTTTGAAAGGGTCGGAGGGGAAGACACCATTGAGGTCGATGTGAGGGTGGTCGCTGCTACGAACAAGAACCTGATGGAGGAGATGAAGAAGGGAACCTTTCGGGAAGATCTCTATTACCGCCTCAATGTCATCCCCATCTTCATCCCGCCTCTTCGCGAGAGGAGAGACGATATTTCATTCCTCGTCTCACATTTCCTGGATAAATTTAAACGTGAGAAGGGGAAAAAAATAGTCGATTTTTCCCCCGAAGTGATGGAAATCTTTTTAGCCCACTCCTGGCCTGGAAATGTTCGCGAACTGGAGAATGTGATTGAGCATGCAGTGATTATTGCCAAAAGAGATGAGATCTCAACAAAAGACCTTCCCCAGTACCTCCTTCAGAAACCTTTGCAGGGAGAGGAACTTGTAACCCTTCAGGATGTTGAAAGGAACCTCATCTTAAAAACATTAAAAGAGACAAACTGGAATAAACATAAGACAGCGAAAAAGCTGAAGATTAATCGCTCTACCCTCTATGGGAAGATGCGACGTTATGGATTCTCAAAAGAATAATTTTAGTACAATATTGTCTAAAAATATACCTGTTTATAACTTATTGATATTCAAATATTTTTCAATATTAACAAAACAAATTTCTATTTTTAATGTCTAAAATTATACAGTTCTTGACTTTCAACTCTTTCTAAACATCCCAGATTTTATCACACCAGTCCCGGAAACTTTCTCTTTAAAATATTGTATATAATCCGCATATCTTACTAAAATAAAGATGGATGGGCATGGGGGCATAGACAAAAACAGACTCCTCTTCCTTAACCTATGGACTTGATTCTTTTTTTGGTATGGATTTTGCTTATTTTTCTTCAGGAGGTTAATTATGAAGTGTTATCGTTGTAGTGGTGTCATGGTCTACGAGAAGTTTTTTGGCATCGCTGAGGAATTTTTCGGCTGGAGATGCATCTTCTGTGGCGAGATCGTAGATAACGTCATCCTTGAAAATCGTCACGAGCAGAGAAAACGGTAACTCCCTTTTTAGAGGATTAATCTTATTAAAATCTCTCTGAAGAGGTAGGAACTGTGAAGGGAAAGATATGTATTGTAGAGCATGATTTAGCCAGCCGGGGTTACTTAAGGGAATGTCTCGAAAGAGAAGGGTATGAAGTCATCATCTTGGATAGTGGTTCTCAGGTGAAGCCTCTCTTGATGGGAGAGAGGTTTGATATCTTTATCCTCAACATCGACACTCCTGGAGTCCGCGAGAAAAACTTCCTTATCGAATTAAAAAAGACACGGCCTTTACGAATTCTTCTGACCGTTTCAGAGAGAGGCGACTCCTTTCTTAAGGAGGCCATCGATCTGGGTGTGTATGGCTTCATCTATAAACCTTTTAATCCGGCAGAGATCTGCACTATGGTCAGCCATTTGATTCGTTAGCAGGATGGTGTTATATGATTAAAATGGAAGGAGTTAGTTCAACATGGAGGAATCATGGAAAAGTGTACCGGAATTTCCTTTATTTAGAAGTATCTCCCTCGAAGACAAGCCCCTTTTCGATTTGGCCTTTACCCGATTCCCTCCTCCCATCTCCGAATTCACCTTTACCAATCTCTTCATCTGGCGGCATGCCTATCAGCTAAAGCTCTCCCGCCTGCGAGATTTCCTCTGTCTTTTTGCAGAAACCGGAGCGCATCCCTTTTTCTTCTCTCCCATTGGAGATGGAGATGTGGTAGAATGTTGTCGGATATTACTCCAGCCGATGAGGGAGAAGGGATCTTCTGTAAAAATAGCACGGGTTCCTGAAGACGTCGTATCGCGTGTTGATTGGAAGGCAGAGGGTTTTGTGATTGAGTACGATCGGGACCATTCCGATTATATCTACCTTTCAGAGGATCTGATCCATTTGAAAGGAAGGAAATATCATCGAAAGAGAAACCATATTAAACAGTTTACAGAGAAATACGCTTATCAGTATCTCCCGCTCGCCTCCGAATGGATTTCAGAGTGTCTCCGTCTGGAGAGCGATTGGTGCGATCTCCGGCGCTGTGAAGTGACGCCGGGATTACGCAACGAATCGATCGCCATCAAAGAAGCTTTTGATCACTTTGAGGCGCTGGGGGTTCACCCCGTTAGAAATTCCATCGGGGCATTAAACCCCGCCCTCCGGGGTGGAACCCTCTACGGGGCGGAACCCGGAATTATTCCGAAATATGACCCCGTTGCAGCCGCCAGCCCAGAGGGCCTCTGGCCCGGAGGGGAACAGCGGGGCATTTTTTCTAACGGGGTGAAAGGAGGGATCATCCTCATCGACGGTAAGGTGGAGGCCTTCACCCTGGGAGAGCCGCTCAATCGCGACACCGCCGTTATTCATATTGAAAAAGCCAATCCGGCTTTCGAAGGCCTCTATCCCGTGATCAACCAGGCCTTCCTTGAAAAGGCCTGGTCTGGCTATACCTATGTCAACCGCGAGCAGGACCTCGGGGAGGAGGGTTTGAAAAAGGCCAAGGAATCTTACTTTCCTCACCATATGGTCAACAAATATACCATCACCCTGAAGGCTGTGTCGTAATTAGCCATTCGCCCTTCGACATGCTCAGGACGAACGGCTAAGTGATTGATTTTTGACATGTCGTAGTCCGTTCGTGGTGAGGCTCTCGAACCATGAACGGAATTACGACACAGTCTCTGAGTTGAGGAGAAAAGGAGGAAAGATGAAAAAGAAGAGTGGATTGCCATTTTCGTACAACCGTTTCCAGGAGGAGTTCCCGGAGATTGAGAAACAGTACGATCAGCTTGCCAGAAAATGTCATGCCTCCGGCCCTCTCAATGAAAAAACGCGCAGGCTGATCAAGCTGGGAATGGCCATCGGATCGAACTCCGAGGGCGCCATCAAATCTCATACCCGGAGGGCATTGGCCCTAGGAATCACTCCCAAAGAGATCCGGCATGCCGTGCTCCTGGGCCTGACCACCATCGGATTTCCAAAAATGGTTGCGGCGCTGAACTGGGCTCACGAAGCTCTTGAAGAAGGCCCGATCAAGCATCAAAGGGGAGATTAACCCTGTTGTTGTCCCGCGTTTCGCGGGATTGAATCAGCTGCATGCCGTCATAAAAAGGCGGTTTCCGCCGCTTTAATGATGCCTTTCAAAGGTCACTATTGGGGTGATCCAGTGGATCATGTTGATTTAGCGGCTGTGCCTCTACGGTTAAGGGTTTGATGAATCCAAGCGCCGAATTTAATGCAACAACAGGATTCATTCTCAACTCTGAACAGGCCGATTTTCGATCGTTCACGCCCGGGCTATTCCTTGGCCTGTCGGGGGAATAATCTGTTATCCTTTAAAAGAAAGGGGAAAGGAGGTTCCCAATGGAAGAGAAAAAGAGGTTCAAGGTAAAAACCTTCACAACGGAATTGAGAATATTCAAAACGATAAAAGAGTTAAAAGGCCTGGATGAAGAGGTGAATCATTTCATTGCAAAAAACAGAGTGAAGAAGGTTATTTCGGTCAGCGATACCACCACGACAGATGATACTGGAGCCACCATCGGTATGATCCGTGTCTTGACCTACGAAACCTGATAGGGTAAAGCACAGGACGCTGGAAGACACATTTAAGGCTACCTCTAAAAATGTCATTCCTGCCCCGATCTTCATCGAGGTAAACTCCAGCAGGAATCCAGAAGCTCTTGACATCACTGGACTCCCGCCGGAGTTTACCCCGTACTTGATACGGGGCGGGAGTGACAAATTGATAATTATTAGAGGTTCCCTTAAGCGTTATTGAATGTCGATGGCAAATAAGAAAAGGATGGATATGACACAGTGGGAATATGAGATCACGGTCCACGAATTTCCGGAGTTTCCACAGGGAGGAGGAGAGAAGATCATCAAATGTGATCAGACAGGACAATGCTTTGTCCACGACACCTCCCGTGTTGGCCTGGGGTGGTTAGAAACCATTTTCAGCGAGAGAGGAAAAGAAGGCTGGGAGCTCGTTCAATCCGGATACCATCATCGGGAACTCCTCTGTATATGGAAAAAGAGAAGGGAAACCGGGAAGGAGAGCTGAGGAGGCTTATTCTCTCCCAGATTGAGAAAAAGGGCTCCATCCCTTTTTCTCAATTTATGGAAGGGTGCCTCTATCATCCCCAATATGGCTATTACCAATCCGAAGGTTCAAGAATCGGAAAGGATGGCGACTATTATACAAGCGCCTGCGTCCATCCCCTTTTTGGAGGAATGATCGCCAAACAGCTTTCTCAGATGGCGGAGATTTTAGGCGGAGGAAATTTTGATATCGTCGAGATCGGAGGAGGCCGGGGGTTTCTCTGCAAGGATATTCTGGATTGGGCCAAACAGAGGGCTCCTCATTTCTTTAACGGTCTTAAATATTATCTTCTTGAAACGAGTCATCCCTTCCTAAAGGAACAGAGAGAGAGGCTCCGTCCCTATGAAGAAGAAGGCAAAATCGGCTGGATGGATCCGGAAACCTTTGAGAAAGGAAAAGGCCGGATCACGGGTTGCATCCTCTCCAATGAGCTGGTCGATGCCTTTCCTTTCCATCAGGTTGTCTTTGACAGCGGCAAATTAAAAGAGATTTATGTGACCCAGCACAAAGGTCAACTGAAAGAGGTGATGGACGAACCTTCGGATTCACGGCTCGTTTCCTATTTTGAATCCATGGGCATCACGCTCCAGGAAGGTCAGAGGGCTGAGGTCAATCTCAGGGCCCTGGATTGGATGGAGAAAGTGGGAAGGTTTCTAGAGAAGGGATTTGTTCTGACCATCGATTACGGATATCTCGCCGGGGAACTTTATGCTCCTCATCGTCGTCATGGAACCTCTCTCTGTTACTATCGCCATCAAACCTCGGATAATCCCTATGAACATCTGGGAGAACAGGACATCACCTCCCATGTCAACTTCACTGGTTTAATCAAAAAGGGAGAAGAGGCGGGTCTTCGATTCACCGGCCTCGTATCGCAGTATCGTTTTCTTATCGCCCTGGGCATCCTTCAGGAGATGGAATTTTTGAATCAAGAGGCTTCTGAACTGGACGGGTTGAAATTGAGACTCTCGCTCATGCACCTGATCGAGCCGGAGGCGGGAATGGGTGAGATCTTCAAAGTATTGATTCAGCATAAAGGGATAAGCGAACCCTTGCTCGATGGACTGAGGGACCTTAATTCCATTCCCTGGCCGACTCCTTCTTTAAATATCTCCCCTCCCTTGGCGGGAGGGGATTAAGGGGAGGGGGGAAGAGCTTATGGCACCCTCACCCCCTCCCTCTCCCCTGCCTTCGCCGAAGCGGCTTCGCGCAGGCAGGCGTCAAGGGAGAGGGAGTAATTCTATCGCTTGAATAAGGGAGTTGGAAATGAAAATCCTGGGAATCTTTGGAAGCCCGAGAAGGGGCGGCAATACGGACCTCCTTCTCGAAGAGGTTCTTAAAGGCGCAGAAGAGGAAGGGGCGGAGGCGGAGCGTCTCTATCTCCGCGGTTACAGCATCACCCCATGCAAAGAATGTCATGGATGTGATGACACCGGTCAATGTGTCATCCTGGATGACATGGAGAAAATCTATCCAAAACTTTTGGAATCGGAAATCATTGTGCTTGCTTCCCCCATCTTCTTCTATGGCGTCACCGCATGGGCAAAGGCATTGATCGATCGTTCTCAGGCCCTCTGGGCAAAGAAGTATCTCTTAAAAGATCCCTCTCTCGGAAAAGAAGGAAGAAAGAGAAAGGGCTTCTTCATATCAGTGGGAGCCACGAAAGGGCCGAAGGTCTTTGAGGGAGCCATACTCACTACCAAATACTTTTTTGACACCTTCAATGCGGAATATTCAGGCGAGCTGGTTTTTCGAGGAGTCGATGCAAAGGGAGATATTTTTAAGAAGCATCCGGACGCCCTTAAGCAGGCCTTTGAAGCGGGGAGAAGGCTGGTGCTTGAAAGGATTCATAACCCCTCCTAACCTCCCCTTACCTTAAGGGGAGGAAAACATACCCCCCTCTTAGGTTAAGAGGGGGAAGGGGGGAGTGACTCCGGATGTCAATATTATTTGGGGCAGGCTAAGTCAAGCCAGGAATGACAACCTGCTTAATACCTAAGTGATGAATGCCACGACATCGTGGACAGATTTTCATGCCACGACATCGTGGACAAAAGGGTAATCAACGTAATATGTAATTG
>Ga0154725_1008_pt1 | contig 19482 bp, 19 predicted proteins | sample Rifle2008BG16ft_FD_105733 | JGI IMG/M metagenome (GOLD analysis project Ga0154725, IMG submission 105733) | Deltaproteobacteria bacterium RBG_16_49_23 | reverse complement strand
CGATCCCATCAAGGCGCTGATATGGGCGGTGAAATCGGTGTTGCCAAGAGGAGGCCATAACGTCTTGACCACCTGAACCTGCGGCATCAGTTTCTTCATGGCTGTTTCAAAGATGAGCCAGCTGTCTCTCCCCCACGCATAATCCTGGTTGATGCCTGCTATTTTATTGATTTTGGGATAATTTTTTTTGATATACAGAGCTAATGCAATATTATCGATTCCGAGGTGGGCTTTGCTCCTGAAACCGAGTTTGAATTTTGGGACATCGTAAGGAGATTTGGCTCCTTCCATCAATTCATGAGTTCCGCAGTCGTAGGCGACAATCAGGCCGCCCAATTCGTCAGCCAGGGGAAGGACGGCCAGACAGGAGGCCGATGAGATATAACCCAGGACCACATCGACCTTGTCTTCAAGAATCAGTTTCCGGCAAAGTTTGACCTGAGCATCCACACCGCCTGCTTCGTCCTTGCTTTGCAGATCGATCTTGCGGCCCAGGATTCCGCCCTCTTTGTTGATGAAGTCAACACACATTTTGTAAGTATTATCTCCGGGAATTCCGAACGGCGCCGCAGCCGCCCCGGTAAGGAAACTCACCGCTGCGATTTTTATGGGATCTTTCGGGATCGGTTTGGCCTGGCCAAGCGCCCTTGATGTTGTGCCAAGGGATCCGGCGGTCAGGGCGGTTGCCCCCATATATTTCAAAAATTTTCTTCTTGAAACCTCTTTTTTCATTCTTTCTCCCTCCTTCCTTTTTTGATAAGGTTTTAAAAACGTAACACTTTAGCTGTTTGAAAATCTTTGTAAAATCCCTCCCAACCTCCCTTTGCCAAAGGGAGGAGATAGTGGTTTCCCCCTTTGGAAAAGGGGGATTAAGGGGGATTTTATGATGATTCTTTCGGTCAATTGACTCATGAAACTCTTCTTTTCATAAGGCTAAATTGATACTCTAAAAACTATTTTCAATAAATCTTTTCCTTCACCTCCTTCTTGTTTGAAATATTTTTAGTGAAGCAAGGCATTCTTATCAAACCGTTCGGCTTATGTCAACAGATTTTTAAGAGAGCTCTGAAAAACTATCTTTTGCTCTCTGATTTCACAGATTTTAAAAAGGATTTCAGAGATTTCTGGACTTTTTCAGAAATCTATTTAATTTTTCGGTCTCGACCCGGGAGTCGATTTGTGATAATCTTGCCATACGCTCGGCGGATAGGGAGAGAAGACGATGACAGAGAAGATGAAGGCGGCAAGATTTTATGGGGTGGGGGAGCCTTTAAGAATAGATAAAATCCCTGTTCCGAAATTAGACCCGGGGGATGTTTTGGTGGAAATCAAGGCCTGCGGGATCTGTGGCTCGGATATTCATATTGTTTATGAGGGAGTGACTCCGACGGCTTACACGCCTATGACACTGGGCCATGAACCTTCAGGAGTAGTCTTTGGAATAGGGTCTGAGGTCAAAGACTGGAAGATTGGAGATAGGGTGACCATTCATCCTTTTCTCACCTGCGGCCAATGCATCAATTGTCTTTCCGGAAATTCCCAGATCTGTTTGTCACGACGTGTGATTGGAATTCACACAGAGGGAGGACTTGCGGAGTTCCTGAAGGTCCCGGCAAAAAACCTTGTCTTATTGCCCGTCAATATCCCTTTTGATCAAGGAGGAATCATTGTCGATGCTGTGGCCACGCCTTTTCATGCGGTTACCAACAGAGGAGGCCTTAAGGCGGGAGAAAAGGTGGCTATTTTCGGTTGCGGAGGATTGGGCATCCATGGGATTCAAATTGCAAAGGTTTGTGGAGCTTCGCTGGTGATTGCGGTGGATGCCATTGATTCGGCATTGGATAGAGCGAAAAAAGTGGGCGCTGACGAAGTAATCAATCCCCGGAAAGAGAATCCGATTGAGAAGATCAAAGAGATGACCGGGGGGATGGGAGTTGACCTGGCGGTGGAGTTTGTCGGCCTTAAAGAGACGATCGAACAGGCTGTCAAAAGCGTGAGGGTAGGGGGGAGAACAGTAGTCGTTGGACTCGGACCTGAAACGATTTCCCTTCCCCCACCGACTACGTTTGTCCGCACTGAATTGTCATTCCTCGGTTCTTACGGTTCAACGACATTGGAAATTCAAAACGTTATTGACCTTGTTGCCGGCGGTAACTTGGATCTTTCGGAATCCATCACGGAAAGATTTCAGTTGGAGGAGGTAAATGCAGGATTGGAGCGTCTTCACCAAAAAATCGGTAACCCCATCCGAATCGTGATTGAGATTAAATAAAAAAGACTATTCAGAACCTGGTTGGACCTACTCAGAAAGAGATTTGACAATAATTTTTTTCTAATATATTAGTAATTTGATTATATAGAAAAGTTCCGAAGAATATTAAATTTTTCGAAAGGAGAAAAACATGAAACGCTTCTCAAGAAATTGTTTCGTCCTGGCTTTCTTAATGATTTTAACTTCGGCGTTTTTAATCGGCTGTCCAAAACAGACCAAACCTACCCAACCTGAAGAAAAACCCGCTCCGCCGGCAGTCACCAAAGAAGAACCGGCCAAGCCCGCTCCGGAACCTCCAAGGAAAGAAGTTCCCGCAGTTTCAGAGCCCGCCAAAAAAGAGACTCCCCCAGCTCCGGAGCCTCCTAAGAAAGAGCCTCCAGCTCCTTCATCGCCCCCGGCAGCAACCCCACCGCCCCCTGCTTCCACCTCGATGGAAACAAAAGAACCTCCTCAGCGTACAACAGAAGTAGCTTTATCCTCTATCAATCTTCGCGAAGGGCCGAGCATGAAGCATAAGATCACTCGCGTCCTGAAAAAAAAGACGAAGTTAATTGTCCTTGAAGAGAAGCTGGGGTGGTTGCGTGTCAAGATTGAGGATGGAGCGGAAGGATGGGTTGCAAAATCCATGACCATCGAAGGCGCCCCGCCTTCCCCCGCCGCTACTCCAAAGGGAAAGAAGTAGTACGTTGCAAGACTGTTAAGAGTGAGGTGTTTGCAGGAGCGTCATGATCAAAGGGGGTAAGGATTACCTCGACTTCAGGGCCGTATTGATTATGCTGATTCTGAACAGCCTCTGGGGGTTTAACTATATTGCAGTAAAGTACTCGATTCAGGGATTGTCCCCCATCTTCACTTCGGCGTTGCGGTCGATCATCGCCTCCATCTGCGGGATCATCTATTGTGTGGGCAGGAGGGAGAAACTCTTCCACACTGACATCAGGCTCTTTCATGGGTTCATCGTAGGTCTCCTCTTCGGAGTGGAGTTCGCCTGCATCTACGTCGGTTTGCTCTACACGGATGCAGCACGCTCAATCATCTTCGTCAATACGAGTCCGTTTATCGTGGCCGTTGGGGCCCATTTCCTGCTGAAGGGCGATCGACTAACAATAACCAAGATGGCAGGCCTGGTCCTCGCTTTTGCGGGAGTCTTCATCGTTTTCGGAGGGAGGCCAACAACAGCCAGGCCGTCCATGTTCCTTGGAGATCTATTGCAACTCATTGCTGGTTTCCTCTGGGGATTAACTACGCTTTATATCAAGCGGTTCATGGCAGAGAAAGTACATCCCATCCACACCTTTCTCTATCAACTCGTTTTTTCCGTCCCAGTCCTAATCGGACTGAGCCTTCTTCTCGAACCCCATTGGATACGGAAAATAGACCAGATCATCATTGCCTCCGTATTCTACCAATCGGTGATTGTGGCTTTTTTCAGCCTCTTAATCTGGTTCAGTCTCATTCACAAATACCCGGTGGGGCGGCTCTCGGCCTTCACCTTCTTCGGCCCCATCTTCGGTGTGTTCTTTGGAACGCTCATTCTTGGGGAGGAGTTTACCTTTTCGTTAATGATCGGCCTTCCAATGGTTTGTCTGGGAATCTTTCTCGTTAACTGGAGGAAATCAACACCGAACCATCCTCGTACCGGTAAAACGGATGGACTTGAAGTATAGCGTACACCATTACTTCCTGTAATGTTGATTTTGGGATTTTCCGTGAGAATGCTACATTTGAAGTGGAAATCCACAAAGCTTGATGGCACATGGCTATTTGCCTTGGCGGTTTGTATTTGGAATATTTTTGGAAAAATGGTATATATTAAATAGGACCCGATCCAAGAGGAGGTTGGAGTGATGGATAATACCTTTGAAGCAATTTACGAAAACGGAGTTTTAAAGCCTCTTGAGTCTCTTAAACTGCCCGATCACCAGAGGGTCACGATAACGATTCAATTGCCACCAGTGGAAAATCCGGATGAAGAATTGGAATCATGGCACCAGGTGTATGCCGGCCTTTCTGATTCGGACATCCGGGAGATTGAATCCATGGCTCTCGACCGCAGCCACTTCATGGCTCAGGAGACTTGATTGTGCCGCCGCTTGCCCTGCTCGATACCGATACCTTGTCAGAGATCATGAAAGGGAAAAACGCTTCCGTCGAACTTCATGCCAGGGAGTATCTGAAGACACATGGCCGATTCCGCTTTTCCGTCATTACCCGTTATGAGATCCTGCGTGGCTTAAAGGCGAAGCAGGCTACCCGGCAATTGGCAATTTTCGAAGACAAATGCAACAGGAGCTATTTATATCCTGTAACCGATGAAATCGTCATCCAGGCTTCCGATATATATGCTCATCTTCATCAAAAAGGATTAATGATTAGTGATGCAGATATCCTGATAGCATCTACTGCTATGGTGCATCATCTCACGTTGATTACCGGGAATACCGATCACTTTACCCGCATCCCCAACCTGCTTTGCGAAAGCTGGAAATCGCCCTGATTATCGAGATGGTTTCTGGTTAAGAGCAGCCTGTCCCCTCTTGTTCCTACTACTCCCTTCGGGGTGGGAAGAGGAGATTCCCCTGATTTATAGTGAACGACTTAAAAAAGTTGTCACCCTGAGCGCTCGCGAAGGGTCTCGCAGCCTTGAGATTCTTCGCTTCGCTCAGAATGACAGCTATAAGAATGTCACATTACTTAAGTCGTTCACTATAGTACAAAATGCAGGATTGGTCGACATAAAATACAGTATTCACCCCATTCACAAATGCTTATAGTATTGATAAAAAGTTGGAAAGGATGATTTTTACATTCGAAGGAGAATTGGTGAAACGGTTGTCGTGGATGGAGAGGGAAACTTGCCCGAAGCATAGGGCAAATTGCCCTTTTTTTGAATATGCCAATTTTCAGAACATCAATAAATCCAGTAAGATCGCTATTAGGCATCTTTTTTGCTTAATAGTATTTGAGTATAATTACCTCCCGGTATTAAAATAGTAACTTTCCAACCCTTTTGGTGGATATACAGATCAAAGAGGCGCTAATGAGGAAGAATCCTTTCTGCCTGAGCCTGTGGTTGTTGTTTACCATCATAGGAGGTCTCGGTCTGACGGCATCTGATTATGTTGTCTGTAAGGACCTTTTCCCGGATGAATTCTTAGACCTTGCCCTGGCGCCAATCTCCCCGATTCTCTCCGTTTTTGCCCCCTCCCGCAATACTCATCCTTTTATTTATAGCTCCTTGAAGGTGTTTTTTTTCAAGCAAATCAGCCTTCTAACTACCTGGATGCGCTGTTAAGCCCTATCAGTCTTTACAATCAACTATTTGACAAGTATTTCTTGGTAGAATCATGGTGACAACAAGAGACAACTCTCTTAGAAGAAATTATCAAAAGAATGGAACGGATTGAAAGAAACAACTTTCAATAAGCCTCATGGGCTTTTCGGTCGTAAAACACAGCCAGACCGAGAGGAGGGCCAAATGTTAACCGTCAAAGAACAAGAAGCGGCTGTGGATTATACAAAGCCACTGATTGACAGAAAACTTAAATGGCAGCAGATCAGGCTTACCATAAGAGATATTAGGGTGATCGTTCATGTCCACCAGGGGAAGGTCCATTCCCTGGAGTGTGAAGATTCGCAAGGAAACAGATGCGGGATTGATGCGAAGCGATTGAATTGAAACCCTACGGTTCATCTGCGGCGTAATCAGTCAGCATCGTATTTCCAAGAAGGAATCCTACCTAACGCTGGCGGTTCCTATAATAGGGAACTGCCATGTCTTTCAGCCCAGTCCAAAAGCTATTTAATCTCCAGAAGAGAGGCATCCTGAAATTACCGGTATAGGCCCCTCGAAGGTTTTCTGTGGGCCTTCGAGGGGCAACAAGAGTCTTCACCACAGAACCCCAGTACTTTTAAAAAAATATAATCTAAAATTCGAAGGGAGAAAAGAAAATGAAAAACTTAAAAATATTCATTATTGCAATAGTATTAGCCGTATTTTTGGTAGGTCCGGTTGCAGTTTGGGCACAGGTTCCCGTCATACAGTTCGGAGTAGGCAGTGGTGGTCATGAGCTGAGTCCTGATGAAGTCACGATCAACAAAGGCGAGGCTGTTGCCTTTCAGGTAGTGGGAGGCGGCCACCGAATCGCTGTCTACCCAGTCCACGAAAGTACTACCTGGGAAGATATCGCGGAGGATCTTTTCCCCAACTGCGTTGAACTGGCTCCTGGAGATTTAGATGGTTTGTGTGACGTCACTTCGCGGTATCTCGTTACAGATGGGCAGGGCAAACTGATCGTCGATACTGGAACGAATCCACCCTTCCCTGTGATCAACGACCCAACGGATAGACTTTTATTTGTCACAGGGCTCAACAATGGCGCTATCGCGGCTGGGACGACGGTCCAATACACATTTGAGAAAACCGGCCGCTTTCTAGTGATCTGTGCAAACCGTGGACATTTCCTCATTCCAACCGTAGATGGTAAATTCATGTTCGGTTTCGTCAATGTCGTTGGTACCAACGCCAAGACGGAGTGAGGATTTGCTGGATTGAATCAGAGAATCAGGAATGAGTATTGTGGTTTGACGAAAACACGACTGTCCAGTATAGATTTTTTGACTATGGCGCGCACTTGGCTAACTGCGCAAATCGGGGCACTTCGTCATTGAGATTGGCGGACTTTCTGGGACGCAGATGCAAGAGAGTGCTGGAGAGAAATTCCATCTCCTGCATCTGCGTCTGTTTCTTGTTGATCAATCAAGGGTATCTCAGGGGGACATCGGTTTTAAAACGACTTACTAATCAGTCTATAATTGAAAAGACATATTAATTTAGCGGTTTGAAATAGTCCCGAATAGGTCAGGCATCTTACCTGACCTATTACCGCCAGCTCTCCGAGCCGTAGGATCATACGAGCCGGAGGCCGAGGCAGGACGCCTCGGCTATTCGGTGGTGTTTATCGATTTTTTCAAAGAGCTAAAATGATACGAAAAGACATATTAGTATTACTGCGGCAGCTCCCCATCCCCCCCTGACCTCCCCCTTGAAGGGGGAGGAAGACAGCGATTTCCCTCTTTTCAGGGGAAGGGTGGGGGCGGGGTTGGAATAGAACAGGCTCAAAGAAGACATCGAATGTCTATATCAATATGGGCCGATAAATAACATTCATACCCATTCTCAAGATACAGCATTTTTTGCCTAAAAATACAGCAATTACCCCATTTATTTTGGGAATCTTTTAAATCAAAAATTGAAGTAACCCATACAAAAGGAGGGGGACGATGAAAAAGTATTTTACGGTTTTGACGGTGATGCTTTTGGCGGCAATGGCTGTGGCAACATGGGCAGAGACGAAAAAAGGAGCAATGCTCCCCAAAGACTGGATGACCTATCAGTTTATCGGATCACTGATCATTACTGATCAAAAGAGCCCCCTTTTCGGCATTCACCACTTCTACATGAACAAAAAAGGCATTGAAACCTTCAAGAAGGGCGGCGCCTACCCGGATGGAACGATTATCGTAGACGCCGTGTATGAGGCGGTCATGGGCCAAGGGGGAATGATCAATGAAGGAAAAAAACTCTTCTATCCCGTGATGATAAAGGATTCAAAAGGCAAGGAAGCGAAAGAGACAGGGGGATGGATCTTCGCGGCCTTTGATCCGGACGGAAAACCCATCCAGATGGATGTAAAAAAGGGATGCTTTGAATGCCATGCCTCTGTGAAAGATTCCGATTATGTATTTTCGAAACCCCTCAAGTAGTCATGAAGTGAGAGGCCATTTAAAAATTCCGAACATCGTCCAACCCAAGGAGGAGTTAGTATGAAGCCTACAACAAATTTCGCAGCCCGTGTTATTGTTTCCACGATTTTAGCCGTTGTCTGCCTGACCAGCGCTGCCCAGGCGCAGCAGCCCGCCATGACCTTCTTCGTCACCAGCGTCGGCAAAGGCAACGGCGCCGACCTGGGCGGCTTGGATGGCGCCGATGCCCATTGTGCTGCCCTCGCCAAGGCGGCCGGATCGACACAATCCAACTGGCGCGCCTATCTGAGCACGACCGGGCCCTCGGGCGAAGCCGGCGTGAATGCCCGCGATCGCATCGGCAGAGGCCCCTGGCACAATGCCAAAGGCGTACTCATCGCCCGCAACGTGGAAGAACTACATTCCGATGCTAACAATGTCACCAAGCAGACCGCGCTCACGGAAAAGGGCGAGGTGGTGAGCGGCCGCGGCGATGCGGTGAACATGCACGATATCTTGACCGGATCGGATCCCCAGGGGATGTACTCGACGGCGGGGGGCGACACGACCTGCGGCAACTGGACCAAGAGCGGCGAAGGTTCGGCCATCGTCGGCCACCACGACCGCATCGGGTTAAAGGACACGCGGCATATGAAGTCGTGGAACTCTTCCCACGGCTCGCGCGGTTGCAGTCAGGAACTGTTGAAGGCCAGCGGCGGCGCAGGATTGTTCTACTGCTTCGCAGCCAACTGAAAACAACGCCGCCGCCGAGTGATGTGGCGGCGCTATAGAATGACAATGGTAAGACAACAGATCCATCTCTATTGTTCAATCCCTACAATCCGTTTGGCCCAGCGTTTTTTCTGCTCGAGGTTTCCCAACCGTCCATACATGACCTTCTGGGTTTGAGGTGATCCCGCGCCATGCATGGACTCGATCAGAGCCGTCCCTCCGCTCATGTTCTCAATCAGCCGGAGAATCTTCATGCGGTCTTCAACGGGAATCCCTTTGGCGCCAGCCAGATATTTCTTCACGTAGCGTCCCACCTCGCTGCTCTCTAAATCGCCCTGGAAGGGCATGGTGGCGACAATGCCTCCGGCGATATCATGGGCCAGGCGTGAGATTTCATAGATATGACGCGTGACATTATGTTTTGTTGTGTTCGCCAAAAGCGGGTCCGGATAATAGGCTCCTGATGGGGTTTTATATCCCATGGCAGAACAAGCGACCGATCCTGAATAAATCGTCTCAGCCAGATGAATCATCTCTGCCAGTTTCTCTTTAACATGAGAAGCGCCTGCCGTTCCCTGGTATTCCGCTGCCAAAGCCGTTGCTCCCACCAGTATGTCTGAGACCCCTCCCTTGCATCCTCCGTAATTCTGCCGGTGTAACGTGGCAAACCGTTCCACCAATAGCCCTGCCATGTCATATTCTCCACAGAGGAAAACCCGGTCCCAGGGGACAAAGACATTATCAAAGATGATGAGCGCCTCTCCGCCCACAGCCCCGAAAGGATTGCCGGCATCGATCCCCTGCTCAAACTTCCTCTCTTCATTGGTCTGGCGGCCAAAGATGAGAATGACCCCCGGCGCATTAAGAGGAAATGCACAGGCAAGGGCATAGTCCCGGTCTTCCTCCTTCATCGCCTGGGTGGGCATGATCAGAATCTCGTGGGAATTGACGCCCCCGGTCATGTGGGCCTTGGCTCCACGAATCACAATTCCATCGGAGCGACGTTCGACAACATGGGTGAAGAGGTCAGGGTCTGATTGCTTGCCGGGAGGAAGGGATCTGTCTCCTTTGGGATCGGTCATCCCGCCCACCAGCATGACATTGCTTTCCTGGACGTGGATCAGGTATTTCTTGAATCGTTCGAAGTAATCGGTATTATATTTTTGATCGATATCATAAGCTGTCATGTAGGTGGCATTCATGGCGTCAAATCCCACACATCGTTGAAAGCAGGAGCCTGTCTCATGGGCGATGAGACGAAGCATCTGAACCTTCTTGATCAGGTCATCCACGCTCTGGTGAATATGAGTGAACCGGTTGATTTTCTTGCCTGTCAAATGAGAGGTGGCGGTCATCAAGTCCTCATGTTCCGGATGGAGAGCGAGTTCATAAGTGAGGGCAGCGGATTCAATGTGTGGTCGGAGGGCAGGGTGTTCGGTAACATCCTCCACACGTTTTCCGTTGTAATAGACCGCATGATGAAGGTCTTTGAGACTCTGGATGTAATCCTCTTTAGTGACGATGCGTTTCATCGGGTTGCTCCTTATTTATAAAATCCCTCCCAACCTCCCTTTGCCCTCCGGGTCAGAGACCGCTCTGGGTCGGAGACCAAAGGGAGACAAATATTTCCCCCTTTAATAAAAGGAAGGTGTGAAAAAATCACATTTTCACAATCGGCATTGTTCCGGCCCACAGGGTTGGGGGGATTGGAGAAGCTTTAGGGCGGAACCTCTTATATTAAACTACATTGCCAAAACCCGTGTCATACCGCTATCTTACTTAAAACGAAGGTAACCTATAAAATCTAATAACCCGCTTTCTAAAGCTTGTACAAGACGCCCAGCCCTGTGGGTCGAGGCACAGTCTTCCAATTTTTTCACACCTTCAGGGGGATTGAGGGGGATTATTTTGTTTCCCTCAATGCTCTCCTTAAAAATTTTCCGGTGGCGGTCTTGGGAACTTCTTTCACAAATTCAACCTGCCTTGGGTATTTATAGGCCGCCATTCGTTCCTTACAATGGGCCATGATCTCTTCTTCGGTGACTTTGCCGTCGAGTCCATCCTTCAGGGCCACAAAGGCCTTGACCGTCTCTCCCCGGTACGGGTCCGGCACACCAATGACGGCGACTTCCCGGACAGAGGGATGAAGGTAGATCACATCTTCCACCTCTCTGGGCCAGACTTTGAATCCGGAAGCAATGATCATGTCCTTTTTCCGGTCTAAGAGATAAATCCATCCCTTACTATCCATTGTGCCTACATCTCCGGTAAAAAGCCAGCCCTTTCGTAGGGCGTGGGCGGTTTCTTCCGGCTTATTCCAATATCCGGGGATGATGCCCGGTCCCTTGATGGCCAGCTCTCCTACCTCTCCGGGAGGAAGCTCTTTTTCAGAATCACTTAGGTCCATGATCTTAGCCTCATGGTTGGGAATGGGAACCCCGATGGCAATGGCCCCGGTCGAGGGATCGACAGGGGCTCTCAACCCGAGAGGGACCAGTGTGGCCGGTGATGTGCTTTCGGTGAGGCCGTAAACATTGTGAATATAAGCTCCTGTGAGTTTTTCAAATCGTTCCACCACAGCAGGAATGACGGGAGCCCCTCCACTGTAAACTTTCCGGAGGGAGGAGAGATCATGCCTCCCGATTTCCGGATCATTCATCAGGGCGATAAAGACGGTGATGGCCCCGATCGTGCAGGTGGCCTTCCATTTCTCAATCATCTGAAACGTCGTTTTGGGATCAAAACGGTAAAACAGAATGAGCGGCGTGCCGGAGGCGATGCAGGTTCCGATATGGCCGACCATTCCCGTCACATGAAAGAAGGGAGCCACGCCCAGCATGGTATCCGAGGGAGTCAACTTCCAGCAATGGCGGTAGACTTCGGAGTTAAAGGCGACATTTCCATGTGTGTTCATGGCTCCTTTGGGAGGGCCCGTCGTCCCGGAGGTATAGGTGAGATAAGCCACATCCTCCCGCGAAAGCTCAACCTCCGGGGAATGTTTTCCTCGATAACGCTCGATCAGGGTGATGAAGTCCAGGGTATTTAAATCCCTGCTTTTTTCTATTCCTTTGAGAAGGGAGGGGCGTGGACTTTCAGGGTCGAGAAAGTCGAGCTCCGAAGTGGTGATCACATGCTCAACGCCTGTCTCTTTAACCACTTTCCGAACCATTTCCCCGTAAAGAGATTCCATGCAGATAAGAACCCGGACCGAGGCATCCCGAAAATAGTAGGTGAGCTCTTTCTCTCTGTACATGGGGTTTAATGGGACAACGACGCCACCGCACTTCCAGATCCCAAACTGGCCGATGATGAATTGCGGGAGGTTCTGAAGGTAAAGGGAGACCCGGTCCCCTTTCTTGATGCCGAGGTCTCTCAAAGCACAGGCCAGGGCATCGCTCATCTCATCCAGTTCTTGATAGGAAATGATCTTGTCAAAGTAATAGAAGGCAGGGCTTTGGCCGTGACGCTGCGCCGTCTTTCGAAGATGGTCCAGGCCATGATTGGCCTCGGGGGCTAAGTCGGGTGAATAGTCTTTGGGATATAAGGAAAGCCATCGCCTGGATTGATCTTTCGAATCCATCAGAGATCTCCTTTGACGGTCGGCGATGTCAGCCGCTCCAGTAGGGACTCAACATCATTTTCTCCGGTGACTGAATAGTGAGGAACGGCTCGATTCAAATCATGCGCCGCGCAGGCCCTGTGGCATCCACTCAGGAGAACCATCAGATCGATATCCGGTTCGTCATAGCGAAAAAAAAGGAGTTGATCTTTTAATCGGGATTGGATTCGTTGAAACATTTCGACTCTCTCGTAGGTAGGGTTGCATCCTCCGCAATATTTGACACCGGTTCTTTTCATATTTATCGTGGCATCATTGCCCCTCACCTCCTCCCTCTCCCCAACGGGGAGAGGGGAATTTTAATTCCCCCTCCCTCGACGGGAGGGGGCAAGGGGGAGGGTGAGGTGAGGCATTACCAGACCGTCCAGCCTCCATCGATTAAGATGGTCTGGCCGGTGATAAAGTCCGAGGCTTTCGAAGCGAGGAAGATGATTGTTCCTTCCAGCTCCGGGAGATAACCCCATCGCCCCATCGGTGTTCTCTCATTGATGAAGTTGAACCTCACCGGGTCATTCCGGATCTGTTTGACCATATCGGTCTCGAAATAGGTCGGGCCAATCGCATTGACCCGCACACCCTGTTTGGCCCACTCGAGAGCCATGACCTTGGTCATCTGCTCAACGCCGCCCTTAGAGGAGGCATAGGCCAATTGATTGGCAAGACCGACCTTTCCAAAAATTGAACTCATATTGATCACCTTACCGTATCCTCGCTCAATCATTTGAGGGACGACAGCCTGAGCCACCAGGAAATATCCTTTCAGGTTGGTGTTGATGATCAAATCCCACTTGTCCTCAGGATACTCAAGGACTGGAACCCGATAATTGGCGCCGGCGTTATTGACGAGTATATCGACACGGCCAAAATGGGTCAGTATTTGTTCAACGCCTTTTTTAACCTTCCCCCCGGAGAGCACATCGAGTTCAAATCCCTGGGACTTGCGGCCCATTGTCTGGATTTCGGCTGCCACCCGTTTCAGGTCTGCTGAGTTTCGGCCACAAACCGCGATATCCGCCCCGGCTTTGGCCAGGGCCTTGGCTGCGGTTTCGCCCAGCCCCCGGGTGCTCCCGGTGACCATTGCAATCTTACCTGTTAAATCGAAAAGATCCATGACAGACCCCTGATCCCCTGATTGCCGAATACGGATTTCGGATTGCGGAATACCCCCTCACCCTTTCCCTCTCCCCCCCAGAGACTGTGTCGCAATGTGGGAATTGGGATGTTTGTCATTCTGAACGAAGTGAAGAATCTAATGATTTCAACTGAATCGATCATAGAGATTCTTCGGCTATCGCCTCAGAATGACATTGCGACACAGCCTCCCAGGGGAGAAGGTGTGGTGAAGGGTTGCTATGCGCCATGCTCTCTGCGCTATGCTTTTTTCCAGCGCAGCGGCGGTGAGTAGGCGGCTTTCTTTCCCAGCTCCTCTTCGATGCGAATCAATTGATTGTATTTGGCCACGCGATCCGTTCTGGAGGTGGCGCCGGTCTTGATCTGGCCGGCACAGGCGGCCACCGCGAGATCGGCAATGGTCGTATCCTCTGTTTCCCCGGAACGATGGGAGAGGATCGTTCGATATCCAGCTTTTTTGGCGATTCCGATCACCTCAAGCGTTTCGGTCAGGGTGCCGATCTGGTTGGGTTTGATTAAAATGGCGTTGGCCACACCCCTTTTAATCCCTTTTGAGAGTCGTGCCGGATGGGTGACAAAGAGGTCATCTCCGACCAGCTGGACCATTTTACCAAGGCGCTGTGTCATCGCCCTCCATCCCTTCCAGTCATCCTCGGCAAGGCCATCCTCAATGGTAAGGATGGGAAATTTTTTAATCAGGTCTTCGTAATAGGCGATCATCTCGCCTGACGTCCTCTTCGGTTTTTTTTCAGCCTTGAGAAAGTAGAATCCGTCCCTGTAAAATTCGGTCGCTGCGGCATCGATGCCCAGGCCCACATCCTTTCCGGGACGATAACCCGCCTTTCGAATGGCCTCCACGATCAGGGCGAAAGCTTCTTCATTGGATTGAAGATCCGGAGCAAATCCTCCCTCATCGCCCACAGAGGTTTTATAGCCTTTCCCCTTCAGAATCGACTTGAGATGGTGAAACACCTCCACTCCCATTCGCAGGGCTTCCTGAAAATATTTTGCCCCGACAGGAAGGATCATAAATTCCTGAATATCGAGATTATTATCGGCATGGGCTCCTCCGTTAAGAATGTTCATCAGGGGGAGGGGAAGCCCTGTGGACGAAGGGCCGCCAAGATGACGGTAGAGCGGAACGCCTGAATGGTTTGCAGCGGCCTTTGCGCAAGCAAGGGAGACCCCGAGGATAGCATTGGCTCCCAGCCTGGCTTTATTCGGGGTCCCGTCCAGACGGATCAGAGAGGAATCGATCTTCTTCTGGTCGAAAGCCTCCATTCCAGTAAGTTTTGGGGCGATCAGACGATGAATATTTTCAACCGCTTTCAGGACGCCTCTTCCGAGGTATCTCTTCGGATCTTTATCCCTTAACTCCAGAGCTTCGTGGCTGCCGGTCGAAGCGCCGGAGGGAACAGCCGCCCGTCCCGTGGAACCGCTGTTCAGAAAGACTTCCACTTCCACCGTTGGGTTCCCTCTCGAATCGATAATCTCCCTTCCGATGATTTTGGCGATGAACGGCATATATCATTCTCCCCTGGAGGATTTCTTTTGATTTTTTTGATTCAAGATGCGTGTTCCCACATAGAGGTAATGGGTGCCGGAGAGGATGGTGAGGAAGGTAGTCCCATAGATGGCCATGGGGGTCAACTGTTTGAAGAAAGGAGTATATCCCTCTAATAAGGCCAGAAGAACCGTTGATATCTGAAAAACGGTGGTCATCTTGCTGATGAAACTGGGATGGATCCCGGGAGGGTGACTGATGAGCATGATCACAAGAAGGCCCAATAGAATAATGACATCACGGGTGATGACGATGACCGAAAGCCAGCCCGGAAGAACCTCTGTGATGGCAAGGGAGAGGTAGGCCGAGATGAGAAGGAGCTTATCGGCAATGGGATCGAGATAGGCGCCTAACTCGGTCTTCTGGTGTGTGAGGCGCGCCAACAGGCCATCCAGCCCATCCGTAATTCCGGCGATGGCAAAAATGATAAAGGCCCACCAGAAGGAATGATTGATGATGAGGATGACAAAGACGGGAATCAACAAAACCCTGATGATGGTTAGGGTATTGGGCAGGTTCATCGTAAACTATTAACATTTCAGATTGCAGATTTCAGATTTCGGAGTTTTTATTCCGCATTCCCTGCCTTCGCCGAAGCGGCTACGCGCAGGCAGGCGCAATCCGAATTCCACAATAGGTTAGGGTCATTCGTAGAAATTTCCAGTCTCCCCCTTGTAGAGGTCTTTAAAGGTGGTAAATTTGTCCAGAAAGGCAAGATCAACTTTGCCGATCGGTCCGTTTCGCTGCTTCCCGATGATGAGTTCGGCTTTTCCCTGGTTCTCCTCTTGCCGGTTGTAAACCTCTTCCCGGAAAAGGAAAAGGATGACATCGGCATCCTGCTCGATCGCCCCGGATTCCCGGAGGTCGGAAAGCTGGGGTCTATTTCCGTGCCTCTCCTCGGTTTTCCGGCTGAGCTGGGAGACGGCGATAATCGGGATATTGAGCTCCTTGGCCAGTCCTTTCAGGGAGCGGGAGATTTCGGAGATCTCCTGCTGACGGCTCTCCACTCTGGCTCTCCCCTTCATGAGCTGAAGATAGTCGATGACAAGCAGGCCCACCCGATGTTCGGCTTTGAGGCGCCGCGCCTTTGCCCTCAATTCAAGGGCCGAGAGTGCGGCCGTATCGTCGATGAAGATGGGCGCTTCGTAGAGCGTTCCTGCGGCAAGCGTCAGCTTGGTCCAGTCGCTCTCGTGGAGAAAACCTGTGCGGAGCCGGTTGCCCTCCACCTGAGACTGGGAGCAGAGCATCCGGATGACGAGTTGTTCCTTTGACATCTCAAGGGAGAAGATGGCGGACGGGGTCTTTCGTTCAATGGCGGCATACTGGGCGATATTGAGGCAGAAGGCGGTCTTGCCCATGCTGGGCCTTCCCGCGACGATGATCAGGTCCGAGGGTTGGAAACCTGCCGTCATCTTATCGAGCTCTTTAAACCCGGATGGGACACCGGTGATATGTTCCTTCTTTTCATAAAGTTTTGAAATGGTATCCAGACTGTCTTTGACGACTTCGCGGATCGAATAGAAGGAAGGTCTCACCCTTCTCTCGGAGATTTCGAAAATGGCCTTCTCCGCCTCGTCAAGAAAGTTTTCCACATCGCCGCGATCCTGATAGCTCTGCGTGATGATCTCCGTGGAGGTTTCGATCAACTTCCTTAGGACCGATTTCTCCCTGACGATTTTGGCATAGTATTCGATATTGGCTGCGGTGGGAATCGAATCGATCAGGAAGGCTAAGTAGGAAGCCCCCCCGATGGCATCGAGTTGATCCCTTTTCCGCAACTCATTGGTCATGGTGATCAGGTCAGCGGGTTCATCCCGGTCCGAGAGGTCAATCAGCGCGCCGTAGAGCTTGCGATGGCCATCCCGGTAAAAGTCATCAGGGGAAAGGATCTCCATCACCCGGTTGATCGCCTCATTCTCAATAAGGATGCCGCCCAGGACGGCTTGTTCCGCCTCGATGTTTTGGGGAGGGATTTTATGGGAAGAGAATTCCGTTCCTTCCATGTTCACCCCGTTAGAAAGCTCCGCTACTTGCAGCGGAGAAGAAAATAATTTTCCGTGTCAATTTTGCCTTATGGAAAGAAGATTTTCATGAGTCAATTGATCAAAAGAATCATTATAAAATCCCCCTTAATCCCCCTTTTCCAAAGGGGGAAACTCTTATCTCCTCCCTTTAGCAAAGGGAGGTCGGGAGGGATTTTACAAAGGAATTTTTAAAAAGCCGAAGTAATACAATTTTCCTTTTTCCGTCCCGTTAGAAAAAATTTTCTAACGGGGTTCACTCCTGAACGACCCAGACCTTGAGATGTGCTGCGACTTCCGGTTGGAGTTTAATCGTTACGGTATGCATTCCCAGATTCTTGATCGGTTCATCAAGAAGAATTTTCTTCCGGTCCACATCGAAGCCGTTTTCTTTCAAGAAGGCTTCAATCTCCATGGAGGTTACGGACCCGAAAAGCTTTCCGCTTTCTCCCACATTCTTCGTAAAGGTGCAGGAGAGCTTTTCGATCTCCTCGGCCATCTTCCCCGCATCTTTTTTCATCTTCCCCACCCGCTGCTGAACCAGCGCCTTCTCATGCTGCAGGGTTTTGAGGTTCTTTTCGGTGGCAAAGATAGCCTTCTTCCTCGGGATGAGGTAGTTCCTTCCATATCCATCCGCGACCTTCACCATATCCCCCACCTTTCCCAGGGAAGGGATGTCTTCTAAAAGAATCACTTGCATCGATGACCTCCAAGAGAGATGTTAAAGGTTTTAGGCTGGAGGTGTGAGGCATAAAGGGTTTGCCTCCAACCTCTGACCTCGTACCTCAAGCCTTGGTTTAATGCGCTGCCGTTGTAAATGGTAGAATGGCTATGTTTCGAGCCCTTTTGAGGGCGACCGTGATCTGTCTCTGATGTTTTGCGCAGTTTCCAGAGATCCTCCTGGGAATGATCTTTCCACGTTCCGTCACGAAATAACGCAGGACCCTTGGATTTCGATAATCAATATCGAGCTTCTTATCGGTGCAAAACCGACAGACCTTTCGCCGCAAAAAGGGTTTCCTTTTTCTGTCCGGAGCTGACCTTTCAGCCGGTTTTTTCATCCTCTTATCCTCTCTTTCCTGGTTTGATTTCATTTATAATCCAAACGCATTTTATTTTAATACATGATTGTAGGGCATGATCACCGATCATGCCTTTAAACGATGCGTTCGGGGAACGCCCCCTACATTCCATGTAAATTCATTTATCTCATTTGTATTCATTCGGGAGGCCCGTCTCGTTCTCCTCAGCCGGTTGGAGTTCCGATGCGATCACCTCTGTACGTGTCCGGTTTCTTCCTTCCGGCGTCTGCCAGCGCCTCTGGTTGAGTCGGCCTTTGACTAAAAGACGCTGACCGCTCCGGAGCTCGGACCTAAATTGGGCCAGATTGCCGAGGGCCACGATGTGAATCAGGCTCGGACGCAAATTCGCCCGTTTTGAGGCATGCCCTTCATTCCCCTGACCTGATCTTTTTTCGGAAAAATTTCCTGAATCGTTTAATAACTCCAGGGAAAACTGGAGCACAGGGGTCCCATCGGGTTGATAATGGAATTGAGGGTCGTTTTCCACCTTCCCTGTGAGAATGACCTGATTCAAGTCGGTACGGCTCAAAACCGAGGAGGTCATGCGCTTTCCTCTGTTACCTCCTCCGTCTGATCATCCGGGACGGTTCCCCCTGAAGTTGGGGCTCCTCTCTCGTCCAGACGAACAGATTGAAATTTGATGACGGCATCCATGACTCGAAAATTCCTCTCTAATTCGGAGAGGAGGGCGGGGGTTCCGGAAAAGTGGATCAGGATGTAATGGCCTTTGGACTTCTTTTTAACTTCATAAGCGAGTTTTCGCTTTCCCCAATCTTCAACCTTCAGGATCTCTCCATTGCCCTGGGTGATAATCCCTTTGATCTTCTCAATGGCGGACTGTGCCGCGCCCTCTTCAAGATCGGGATCCAGAATAAAGATGGTTTCATACTTCCTCATAGTTCACCTCCTCGTGGATTATAGCCCTAAAACAGAGTTTAGAGCAAGGGGCGTTTCGATTTTAGATTGTGGATTTCGGAATGCGGAATTTGGAAAAGAGCTTGGATTCCGCATTCTGCAATCCGAAATTATTTTAATTGGTCTTTATCCTATCCTATTTGTTGATCACTGTTGCAATATGTCCCCGATTGACCTTCACTCTCACTTTGTCGGAGATTTCAAGGGTAATTTTGTCATCTCTGATGCCGGTAATTTTGCCGTAGATTCCTCCACTGGTCAGGACTTCGTCTCCTTCCTTGATGCTTGACAATAAATTGCGGTGGTCCTTGGCCCGCTTCTGCTGCGGGCGAATGAGCAGGAAGTAAAAAATGACGAAGATCAAAACGATGGGGAGAAAACTTAATATCTGAGAGCCTCCT
>Ga0154725_1131_pt1 | contig 19483 bp, 15 predicted proteins | sample Rifle2008BG16ft_FD_105733 | JGI IMG/M metagenome (GOLD analysis project Ga0154725, IMG submission 105733) | Deltaproteobacteria bacterium RBG_16_49_23 | reverse complement strand
TGGGCCGGGATTAATTCCATTGAACACGGATTCTTCTTAGATGATGAAGCCATAGAATTAATATTGGACATGAAGGCCTTTGTTGTTCCCACTTTATGTGCTCCTTATCACATTATCAAGGCAGGGACGAAAAGGGGAGTGCCTGCCTTTGCGGTGGAAAAGTCTAAATCCGTCATGAAAAGTCACTGGCAAAGCGTCAAAAAAGCCCATAAGGCAAAAATCCCAATTGCCATGGGAACAGATGCAGGAACCCCTTTCAACCGCCATGGTGAGAATTTAAAAGAGATGGAATTACTTGTCAGGATCGGATTCACCCCGATGGAAGCTATTGTGGCGACTACAAAAACGGCATCGGAGGTTCTGGGTCTGGAAAAGAAGATTGGAACCCTCGAAAAGGGAAAACTGGCTGATCTCGTTATCATAGATGGGGATCCTCTTGAGAATATCGGTGTCTTGCAGCATAAAGAGAAAATCATGGCTATTATGAAGGAGGGACGGTTTTACAAGTGTGAGTTGTAAATGGTCGGGGGGGGGGTCAACGAACCTTATTTTAAAGAAAGGAGGAGAGAGATGAAAAAAGTCAGTATGTTTACTAAAGCATTTGTTTTTATGTCCGTGTTAATAGCGGGGGCAGGCTTCTTCCTTGTCCCGTCTGCTTGGGCTCAAATCAGTGAGCTCAGAATCGGCATCGGCATCGATGCCGACACGTTGAACCCGCAGGAGCATACTACAACCTTGATGCAGAATATGAGCGATCTGATCAACGACACCCTTTTCTATCAGACTCCGGACGGGAAACTGGAGCCAAGGCTGGCGACCGGCTACAAGGTCTCAAAGGACGGCCTGATTTACACGATTAGTCTAAGAAAAGGTGTCAAGTTTAGTGACGGCACTCCCTGCGATGCCAAAGCTGTCAAACTCACCTTGGACCGGGCCATTGATCCAAAGATGCGGGTGCCCCTCCGTTTTGCCATTGCTATGATCAAGGAGGTGAAGGTCGTCGATGACCACACCATCCAAGTCGATCTCAAGTACCCCTTCGCACCGTTTGTTCCCACACTTTCTCTTACGATCTGCAGTCCTATCTCCCCGGCCGCTATCGAGAAGTATGGTGAGGATGTTCGACAAAATCCGGTTGGTGCAGGACCTTACATTCTCAAGGAGTGGGTGAAAGGCGATCGAATTGTGATGGTGCGTAATGAAAACTACTATGGTAAAAAACCGACCGTTGCCAGGCTGACTTTCAAGATCATACCCGAGACAGCCACCCGTGAAGCCATGCTCAGAACAGGCCAGATCGATGTTTGTTACAAACCATTGCCCTCCAACGTTGCAGCACTCAAGGCTGACCCGAACATCACGGTTGAAATGCCTCTGGATACAAGGACGATCTTCATGGGATTGAATTACCAGAAAGGTGTGACGAATAACAAGCTGGTTCGCCAGGCATTCAACTATGCCGTAGATAAGAAGGCCATCGTCAGCAAGATTCTCTTTGATACGGCTATTCCCATGGACGGTCCGGTAGCTCCGATCCTTTTCGGCTATCATAAAATGGCGCATCAGTACGAATATAACCCTGAAAAAGCCAAGGAGCTCTTGAAGAAAGCCAATTTCGACTTTAGCAAAACCGTAAGCATGCGGACGCCTCAGGGCCGTTATCTTTTCGACCAGCAAGTTTCTGAGGCAGTGCAAGCTTATCTCCAGGCCATTGGAGTGAAGGCTGAACTGAGGACTTATGATTGGCCTACCTATGTAGCCGGTCTGCTAAAACCCATTCAGGAAACTGAACTCGAAGTCTTTCTGTTAGGCTGGGGGCCGTTGATCCTCGATGCTGATATGGGCCTTTACGGACAGTTCCACTCCAGCGTGAATCCGCCCAAGGGTTTGGGCTCAGCCCATTACAACAACCCTGAATATGACAAGATCATGGATGCGAGTCGGCTGGAACAGGATCCCAAGAAACGTCTGGAGATCTTAAAGAAGGCTTCAGAGATGGTCTGGGATGACTGTCCTTGGATTTGGCTCCACGTGGAGAAATTCGTCATCGCCTATTCAAAAAAGATCAAGGGTATGGTGGTGACGAGCACGGAAAAATTTTACCCGACCTATATCAAGATGGAGTAAAAAAATAACCAAGTCCCAAGCCCTGTACCTAATATGGTGCAGGGCAAGCACCAATAATCAAATAATGACCAATACCCCAATGACCGAAATTTCCCCCTCACCCTCCCCCTCTCCCCTTAGGGGAGAGGGCAGGGGTGAGGGGTGATTGTGGAGTTTGGTGATTGGAATTTATTTGGAGCTTGGGATTTGGTTATTGGAATTTTGATTCTTGTCCCTCGATGAATTAAGTATGTTCCAATATATCCTAAAACGTCTCCTTTCGACCCTTCCGGTCCTCCTCGGGATATCTCTTCTCCTCTTTTTCATGCTTCGGATGTTACCAGGAGACCCAGCACAGGTCCTCGCCGGGCAGATGGCCAGCCCGGAGGATATCAAAAACATCCGTCAACAGTTAGGTCTTGACAAGCCGATCTTCGTTCAATATGGAATTTTCCTCAGCCGTTTAGCTAAGCTTGACTTGGGCCGGTCTGCCCGGACTCAGAACCCTGTCATCAAGGAGATTTGGGCACGACTCCCGAATACAGTATTGCTTGCTGTGACAGCCATTACTCTTGCTTGCCTCTTTGGTATCCCGGCTGGAATCATTTCGGCTGTGCGACCTTATACTTGGATAGACTACTTATTTACCTCGATGGCCCTTTTTGGCATTTCCATGCCCGTCTTCTGGCTTGGGCTGATGCTGATTGTGATATTCTCATTGGTTCTTCATTGGCTGCCGGCAGGTGGCATTGGAAGCTGGAAGCACGTCATCCTTCCCTCATTTACCCTGGCTGCTTTTGTGGTTGCCTTCATCACCCGTATAACCCGCGCCAGCATGATCGAAACCCTTTCTCAGGATTACACCACCACGGCCCGGTCCAAGGGACTTAAAGAGCAGGTGGTCATCGTCAAACATGCGCTGAAAAATGCCCTCATCCCGATCATCACAGTGGTTGGTCTTCAGTTCGGGCTTCTTCTGGGAGGGGCGGTTCTGACCGAAACAGTCTTCGCCTGGCCGGGTTTAGGCCGGCTTATTGTGGACTCCATCCTGGCCCGCGATTACCCGGTCATCCAGGGAACAATCCTCATCTTCGGACTACTTTACATTCTGGTCAACCTGGTGGTTGATCTGCTCTATGCTTATATAGATCCAAGAATTCGATATGCATGAAACACTCCCAACCCAAGTGATAAAGAATTCGCCTCGTCAGGCTGACAGCCAGCTCAGGCGTAGGTGGGCAAAGCTTAGGCGTAACAAGGCGGCCCTCTTCGGTGCAATCCTGATATTGATTTACCTCATCACCGCACTGCTGGCCCCAATCCTCTTTCCGGGCAATCCCTCGGCTCCGAATCTGATGAAGTCATTGGAGCGACCCTCTATAGAGCATCCATTGGGCACGGACGAACTGGGCCGCTCTATTTTGGGCCGGATCATATATGGTTCCCGGGTGTCCTTACTGATTTCCATTGGAGTCGTTTTTGTCGGGCTGCTTATCGGTGTCCCTCTTGGACTCATGTCCGGATACTACGGAGGTAAAGTCGATTTCGGAATCCAGCGTGTGACCGACACCCTATTAGCATTTCCAGGCTTTCTTTTGGCCTTAGCCCTTGTGGCCGTCCTGGGGGTGGGACTCAAAAACACGATCATCTCGGTTGGCATCAGCATGGTGCCCATCTACATTCGTCTGGTGCGGGGCTGCACCCTTTCAGTGAAGGAACAGACCTATGTTGAGGCGGCCAGGGCAATGGGCACCCGGGATGTGACTATCCTGATCAGACACATCCTGCCCAATGTCATGGCCCCCATCACCATTCAGACCAGCCTGGGGATGGGCACAGCCATTCTCTTTGCAGCGGGTTTGGGTTTTCTTGGCTTAGGTGTTCAGCCACCCACGCCGGAGTGGGGTACGATGTTAGGTTCTGGCCGGGCTTACCTCTTCAACGCTCCCCATGTGGCTACCTTCCCGGGTATAGCCATTTTTTTTGCTGTACTGGGTTTTAACCTTTCAGGAGACGGCCTAAGAGATATCCTTGATCCGAGGTTTAAATTATGAGACAAGATTCTCTCCTCTCCATTGAGAATCTACGAACACGCTTCCATACTTACGAAGGAGTATTGACAGCCGTGGATGGGATCGGTTTGGAGGTTTACCGAGGAGAGACCCTTGGGGTCGTTGGAGAGAGCGGCTGCGGAAAGAGCGTCACCGCCCTTTCCATCCTGAGACTGCTTGCCTCACCTCCTGCGGAGATTCAGGGGGAGATTCTGTTTGATGGCAAGAACCTCCTGAATATGAGTCTGGATGAAATACGACAGATACGGGGCAATAGCATTTCAATGATATTTCAGGAGCCCATGACCTCTCTCAATCCGGTCCTGACCATCGGGGAGCAGATATCAGAGGCCATCAAGCTTCACCAGGGGGTGACGCATCAGGAGGCCTGGAGCAAAACCGTGGAGATGCTCCGGACAGTCCAGATCCCTTCTCCTGAGATCAGGGCCAAAGAATACCCCCACAAACTGAGCGGTGGGATGAGGCAGAGAGCGATGATTGCCATGGCTTTATCCTGCCATCCCAGATTGCTCCTGGCGGATGAGCCTACGACTGCTCTGGATGTGACCATTCAATCCCAGATCGTCGAACTGATGGAACGTCTCAAGGAAGAGATCAGGACATCGATTGTGTTGATCACACACAACCTGGGTCTCATTGCAGGATGGCCAAGCGAGTAGTGGTGATGTATATGGGCAAAGTGGTGGAGGAGGCTTTGGTGGAAGACCTCTTTCTTGAGCCGCTTCATCCCTATACCCATGGTCTTCTTGAGTCGATTCCATGGATAGGCCGGAAGATGAAGACCGGCAGAAAGCAGCTTCAGGAGATCCCCGGGATGGTGCCGAGCCTCCTGGAGATTCCCGAGGGATGCAGATTTCATCCACGGTGTTCCCGTGTGATGAACATCTGCCGTAAAGAAGAACCTCCGTTAGTTCAGAAAGAGGGCCGCCGGGTTCTCTGCTGGCTATGGAAGTGATGGAAGCAAATCATAAATTCGAAGCACCTGCCTGCGCGAAGCCGCTTCGGCATAGGCAGGCGAAATCCGGGCGAAGCATCCCGAAGGGATCAATTCGAAACAATTTCAAATGATCAAAATACAAAATTCACCCCCTCACCTTCCTCCTCTCCCCCATGGGGAGAGGGTAGGGTGAGGGGTGGTTAGAAATTTGGTCGTTTGGGAATTAGAATTTGTTTCGGATTGGTCCTAAGAGGATGCTTCGCCCGATATTCGAATTTCGGATTTTTAAACGCCGAAGACCCATTTGGTTCCGGCTACACCAGGTTAGGGAATAGAATGAACGAGGGTTCGCTTCTCCAGGTCATCAATCTTAGAAAATACTTTCCCGTTCGGAAGGGTATCTTTTCGAGAATGATGGGATGGGTACAGGCCGTGGATGGCGTGAGCTTTAACCTGAATCAGGGGGAGACGCTTGGGCTGGTGGGCGAAAGCGGCTGTGGGAAGACTACAGTGGGCCGATGCCTCCTTCGATTGATTGAGCCTGACTCAGGGAAGATTCAATTCAAGGACAAGGACCTTCTGGGGATGGATGGAGAATCGCTCCGAAAGGTCCGGGCTCAACTCCAGATCATCTTCCAGGACCCCTACTCATCCTTGAACCCTCGAATGACTGTGGAAGAGATTATTGCTGAGCCCATTCGGAATCACACCCGTGCCTCCCGGAAAGAGATTCGTGACCGGGTCTCATTCCTCATGGAAAAGGTAGGGCTCCATCCGGAGCAGGCCCGAAGATTCCCTCATGAGTTCAGCGGTGGTCAGCGTCAGCGAATCGGCATTGCACGGGCCTTAGCCCTGAATCCAAAGCTGATTATCTGCGATGAGCCTGTCTCCGCCCTCGATGTTTCCATCCAGGCACAGGTGATCAACCTGCTGGTCAAGCTCCAGGAAGAGAATGGGCTTTCCTATCTTTTTATTGCACATGATTTGAGCGTGGTAGAACACATCAGCGATCGCGTGGCCGTCATGTATCTTGGAAGGATCGTAGAGCTCGCAAGAGATACAGACCTTTACACCTCTCCCCAACATCCTTATACCGAAGCATTACTTTCTGCTGCTCCTATCCCCGATCCAAAACTTAAAAAGCAAAGAATTCTCCTCCAGGGAGAGATTCCAAGCCCCATTAATCTTCCGGAGGGTTGCAGGTTCTACAGCCGGTGTCCCCGAAGGTTCGACCTCTGCGAGGTAAACGAGCCGGAGCTTCAGGATTTAGGCGGAGAGCACTGGGTCGCCTGTCACCTTTATTAATAAAATTTGGGTGCAGGTTCTTAAAATCCCTCCCAACCGTCCGGCGCCAAAGTCCCAATGCTTCATTTGGCGTGAGCAGTATGGCTCTGGACGGCGGCGCCTCCCTTTGCCAAAGGGAGGAAAAAAATTTCCCCCTTTTGACAAAGGGGGATGAAGGGGGATTAGATTAGTTTTTTCAAAGCGGTAAAATTTAAAATGTTACAAAAAATGCTCAACGCATTATTTACCATGGCTTAAAAGATCTCAAAGCCTGCGTTCTTAATCGATTCTTTTATTCGTTGGTTCATCCGCACCATCACTTTGGTGGGATATCTCACCTGAAAAAGGAACTGGGCATTGTTCTGGATATCAAGCCGCTTCATCTCCTTCTTGACGCGATCCAAAAATTTTGGCGCCTCCTGTTTATCCGCCTCAAGGGATTCGATATAGGCCCTTTCCAAATATTTCTCGATGTCCTCGTCGATCATCCCGTATTTCTCATCGAATGCTTTTCGGATCTCATTCTCCTCTAACTTTCGATACTTTTCATGATGGACGATGGCCTCTTTTTTCAACTTGAGAATGGTGCGTGGAATTGATTTCGGATATCCGAGGGAGAGGACCATCATGGGAAGGACATATTCCGGAATCTCAAAATATTTTCTCGTATCATCGATCTCATGTTGAATCGAACCGATATAGACCGAACAGAGGCCAAGGTCCTCGGCAAGAATGACCACATTGTGGGCGGCGGCCATCAAGTCGGCATAGGCGATGAGAAAGTGGTTGAGCGCCTGTTCGCCTCTGAAATCTGTCCGGCACATCTCCGCCCACTTTTTAACCCGATAGAAATCAAGACAGAAGATCATTGAGAGAGGTGCATTTTTCACCCAGGGCTGGCCTCCGGCCAGTTCAGCCAGTTTACTTCTCCCCTCCGGGCTTCGCACCAGGATGATGGAGAGGGGCTGGATATTCCCTCCGGAGGGGGCGTTATTGGCCACATCGATCAGTTTTTCAACAACCGGTTCAGGAATCTCCTGATCCTGAAACGCCCGCACCGACCTTCGCTTCATCATTAAATCATAGAGGTCCATGGTTCATCCTTTCTTCAATATTATTTGCCAATTTCTATTGCATAAGAATACTCTCCTAATTATTTTTGTCAATTTTAAGTTGACACTTTCGGAAAATAGTTATATCCAATCATCTTAATGAAGGTGCATAGGAAAGGGGGAAGCCATGGGAAAGAACGATGTCGTTGTGGTGAGTGCGGTGAGGACGACCTTCGGGAAATTTGGAGGCGTCCTGAAAGATGTTCCTTCCATTGACCTGGGAGCGATGGCCATCCGCGAGGTCCTCCGGAGGGTCAACGTGAAGGGAGAAGAGGTGGAGGAAACCTATTATGGAGTGGCTGTGCCCGGGGAAGTGGGTTTAGAAACGGATGTTCCTGCCAGACAGGCCACGCTCAAGGCAGGGTTGCCGGGAGACTCTGTCTCCCTAACACTGGACCGTGCCTGCTGTTCCTCCATGGCGGCCGTGAGACTGGGATACAGGGCCATCAAGGCGGGAGAGATTGAGATTGCCTTAGGAGTTGGCGCTGAGAATATGAGCCGGACGCCTCTTGTTGTTCCTCCTTATGTGCGCTGGGGAAGTCGGTTGGGTAGTATTGAGCTGTGGGATGGCCTCTTTGGGCTGGGTTATAAGGGGTTCAACCCTGTCTCTGTCGATACCGGAGAGGTTGCCCTTGAGTATGGGATCAGCCGTGAGGATCAGGACCGCTGGGCCTACGGAAGCCAGATGAAGTATGCAAAGGCTTTTTCAGCGGGGAAGTTCGTCATAGGCGAGGAGTTGATGCGGGTTGAGATTCCGCAGGGGAAAAGGCCTCCGATCATTTTAGAGCAGGATGAGTTTCCAAAACCGGACACAACCCTTGAAAAACTCTCAAAATTGCCCCTTGTCTATGGCAGTCCTACCGTCACCGCCGGAAATGCGCCAGGCCTCGATACGGGCGCTTCAGCCATCCTGATGATGAGTGAAAAGAAGGCCAGGGAGAAGGGGCTTAAGCCTTTGGCCAGGATCGTCTCCATGATAGCGACTGCTACCACTCCGAGGTTGATTGCGGCCATTCCGGGCTTTACCATCCAGCGGGTTCTGGAGAAAGCCGGCATGAGCCTTGATCAAATAGATCTGATCGAAGTGAACGAAGCCTTTGCTGCCATGCCTCTGGTCAGCGCAAAGATTTTATCCAATGGCGATTCTGAAAAGATGAAGGCGATCTTAGAGAAGACGAATGTGAATGGAGGCGCCATTGCCATCGGCCATCCCGTGGGCGCAAGCGGCGCAAGAATTCTCCTGACTATGATCTATGAATTGAGAAGAAGAGGTGGAGGAACCGGCGTAGCCTCCATCTGCGGAGGATTGGCACAGGGAGAAGGAGCGATTGTCCAGGTTGATGGCGTATAGAGAGACAAGACTAATAAACCAAATTAGTTTATTAGTTTACATATGACAACCTTATATCGTGATTAAGAAGGAGTTAGTCTCAGGACCGCTTTTCCATAATTTCACAAAGGGTGATAAGTATCCGAATCCTCAGATAAAATCAATTTATATAACTATCCATGCTTGTTCGCTCTTACTTTTAACAAACATTTATGTTTATACTGGGCACAGCCTTTTCGGATGTTTTTATAAATTGCTTGACAAGGGATAGGGGGTATGGTAGAAAACTAAAAACTGAATTAGTTTTCTGGTTAACATGGAATCGGAAAAAAGGGCTCAGATTCTAAATCAGGCTAAAAAGAAGTTTGAACGGTTTGGCTTCAGTAAAACCACGGTTGATGAAATCGCCAGGGACGCCAGCATTTCGAAGCGAACCTTATACCAGGAATTTGAAAATAAAGAAAAGATTCTCGAAGAGCTTCTGATGTTTGAAGCTTTATCGGTTAGGAAAGCCATCCTGAACCAGATCGGTAAAATCACCGAACCCGCAGAGAAACTCCAGACCTACATTCGATTGTCCAACAAGTATCTCGAACAAAATCCATTTATCGTCAATATCCTGAATGATGAATCGGGCTTCTTTTCCCCCTTTCTCAAGGAAAAGCCCCATGTTATTGAAACGGGGATAGAGGAGATTTTTACTTCTATTTTAAAAGAAGGAATGGAGAAGGGTGTCTTCCGTAAGATGGATGAGAAGGTCGTTGGGCACTGCCTTTTCTTATTATTTAAAGGTTTTACTTATGGCAGACAGAATGGTCACAACCCTTCCGGGCCAAACCAGACGAATGAATTTATTAATTTTATCATGAGTGGAGTTGTCGCCAAATAAGTGAAAATTAGTTGTTAGGTTATGGTGAGGAAGCCGGTTTGGGTTAGGTTGAGGGGATTTGGTAGAACAGTCTATGAACCGATTTTCGATACGACTTAAGCCCCATGGTTCTATAACTTCAATTCAGATGACCAGCCGGTTTCTTGGAATCCCCATTTTCAAGGTTTATGCCTTTTATGTAGATGGGCTGCTCATTGATACAGGTTTTCCACGCTGCCGAAAGGGATTTCTAAAAGTGTGTGATGAACTTCCCGGCATCGATGCCGTGGTCAATACGCATCACCATGAGGATCATACGGGCAACAATTTCTGGGTCACCGATAAATATGGCATCCTTCCCCTGGCTCATCCCAGAACAACTTCCTATATGAAGTCCCCCTCCAGGTGGATCAGACTTTACCGGCGCTTCGTCTGGGGAACCCCCCCTTCTTCTGAAATGGCTCAGGTGGATTCGGAGGTCCGGACCAAAAATCACAGATTTTTAGTCATTCCTACCCCCGGGCACTCGGATGATCATATTTGCCTCTATGAGCCTGATGAGGGCTGGTTGTTTTCGGGAGATCTGTTTCTCGACGAAGAGGTGAGATACACGAGAAAGGACGAAGATATCTATGCGCTTCTCGATTCTCTGAAAAAAATTGCTCCTCTCCACATCCGCAAGATGTTCTGTTCTTTCGGCGGCGTCATCGAGAGACCCGGAGAGGCCCTTCGGAATAAAATCGATTTCCTGGAAAATCTCCGCGAAAAAGTTGAGGAGGGATTAAGACAGGGGCTATCCATTCAAGAGATTCAAAAAAGGCTCCTCGGATCCGGAGACCGATTCCGTTTTGTCACCGCAGGTCAAATCTCCAAAAAAAATACGATCCAAGCATTTCTTAAAAATTCCCCCTCTCCCCCCCTTTAGAAAAGGGGGGTATGGGGGGATTTGAAAGTTATTTTGAAAAAAAGAATAAGAAAAGGGGTGGAACAATGAACCAGAGAATCAGAAAAGCGGCTGTTTTGGGAGCAGGCGTAATGGGAAGCGCAATTGCAGCCCATCTGGCGAATGCAGGAATACCTTCCTTTCTCCTCGATATTGTCCCATCGGAACTGACGGAGGCGGAGAAGAAGAAGGGATTGACTCCTGAGAGTCTTGAATTCAGAAACCGATTTGCCGTTCTGGGAAAGAAGAAAATTCAGGAGACAACCCCGGCCCCCCTCTACCTGAAAGAGGATGCGGAGCTTATCACCGTGGGAAACTTCGAGGATCATCTCTCCTGGATTTCTCAGGCCGATTGGGTGATCGAGGTGGTCGTTGAGAATTTAAATGCCAAGAGGGAGTTATTCAAAAAGATGGTTCCCTTCTTAAAAGAAGGGGCTGTCGTCAGTTCGAATACCTCAGGCATCTCCATCCAGAAGATGTGCGAGGGTTTCCCCCGTGACTTTGGGGAGCGATTTTTAGGGACGCACTTCTTCAATCCACCCAGATATATGAAACTCCTCGAGATCATCCCCGCAACATCGACATCGAAAAGTGTCGTTGAAAGAATGGTGGAGGTCGGGGAGAGGATTTTAGGAAAAGGGGTGGTCTTTGCCAAGGATACGCCCAATTTCATTGGCAACCGCATCGGATCCTTTACCATGAGCACGGTGATCAGGACGATGATAGAAGACGGATATCGGATCGAAGAGGTAGAACTGCTGACCGGACCTGTGATGGGGAAACCGAAGAGCGCCACTTTTCGCACGGCTGACATCGTGGGATTGGATGTGATGATCCATGTGGCGAAAAATCTTGTCGAAGGTCTGCCGGAGAAAGAGGGAGACTATTTTAAACTTCCTCCTTTTATACACGAGATGGTGAAGAACCAGTGGCTGGGACAGAAGACCGGGCAGGGTTTTTACAAGAAGGTGAAGGGAAAAGGCAAAGAAGAGATTTTAGTCATGGATTATCAAAAAATCGATTACCGACCGCAGGAGAGGGCAAGCTTTCCCTCCGTAGAGGCGGCTAAAAATATTGAAGATCTGAGAGAGCGGATCAAGACCCTTGCTATGAGCCCTGACCGGGGAGGACAGTTCACCTGGAAAACGATGAAGAAGACCCTTCTCTATTCGGCGGAGAAGGTCCCTGAAATCGCCGATGATGTCGTGAGCATCGATCGGGCGATGAGATGGGGATATAACTGGGAACTGGGGCCCTTTGAAGCATGGGATGCCATAGGAGTGAAGTCCTCGGTGAAGAGGATGGAAAAGGAGGGCGATCCCATTCCGCCGCTGGTGGAGAAGCTTCTCAGCAAAGGCTATTCCTCCTTTTACGAGAAACGGGATGGCCGAACCCTCTTCTTCGATTTGGGGGCGGGACAGTATCAGGAAATCGAAGAGAAGCCGGAAATCATTCTTCTGCCAGGTTTGAAAGATCGACAGAAGACCGTTGTCTCGAATCCCGGAGCGAGCCTCATCGATCTCGGCGATGGGGTAGCCTGTCTCGAATTTCATTCGAAGATGAACTCCATCGGAGCGGATACGGTCCAGATGCTGCAGGCGGCCCTGAAGGAGGTGGGAGAGAAGTTTGACGGCCTGGTGATCGGAAACCAGAGCGAAAACTTTTCCGTAGGGGCTAACCTCATGCTCATCCTCTTCGAGATTCAGGATGAGAATTGGGATGATATTGAGATAATGGTGAAGGCTTTTCAGGATGTTCTGACAGCGGTAAAATATTTTGAAAAACCTGCGGTTGCGGCGCCCTTTGGCATGACCCTTGCGGGTGGGTGCGAGGTCTGCCTTGCCTGTGATGCGATACGTGCGGCGGCCGAGACCTATATGGGCCTCGTTGAGTTAGGAGTAGGGCTGATTCCGGCAGGAGGGGGCACGAAGGAGATGCTATTTCGGTCGATCGAGCATATCCCGGCGGAAGTGGATGCGGACTATCTCCCCTTTGTCCGCCGCGCCTTCGAGACAGTTGCCATGGCCAGGGTTTCGATGAGCGCCAAAGAGGCACAGAAACTGGGTTATATGAGACCCACGGACCGGATTTCGATCAACCGGGACCATTTGATCCAGGACGCCAAAAAGACCGTCCTCCATATGGTGAAAGAAAATTACCGGCCGCCCCGTCCGAAAAAGATCAAGGCGGTGGGTGAGAAGGGTTTTGCCCTCCTCAAGATGGGCCTCTTCTATATGAGGGAGGGCGGCTATATCAGTTCATACGACGAACATGTGGCGACCAAACTCGCGAAGGTTTTTACCGGCGGGAACCTGCCCGATGGGACCGAGTTGACAGAACAGTATATTCTGGATCTCGAGAGGGAAGCCTTTTTGAGCCTCTGCGGCGAGGTCAAAACTCAGGAACGAATCGAACATATGCTGAAGAAAGGAAAACCACTGAGAAATTAACATCAATGGGCAATGATCAATTGTCAATAATCAATGTTCAGTGAAAAACGATAGATGGTTTAACAGGTTCACTGATTGATAATTGGTCATTGCTAATTGACCATTGGTCATTGATCAGTTGAGGGAGGTTTTTATGAGAGAAGCAGTTGTGGTTTCGGCTGTGAGGACGGCAGTGGGCAAAGCTCCGAAAGGAATGCTGAAGGACACACGACCCGAAGATGTAGCGGCGATGGTGGTCCAGGAGGCCCTTTCAAGGGCAGCCGGCCTGAAAGTAGAAGAGGTCGAAGATATCGTTTTAGGATGCGCCTTCCCTGAGTCCGACCAGGGGCTGAACCTTGGAAGAGTGGTGGCCATGAGGGCGGGATTCCCTTTCACCGTTCCCGGACAGACCGTGAACCGGTTCTGTTCCTCGGGTCTCCAGGCCATTGCAACGGCGGCTTATGAAATTATGGTCGGGGCAGCGGATGTGATGATTGCCGGGGGCGTGGAGTTTATGAGCCAGGTGCCGATCATGGGCCTGACCCCTTCTCCGAATCCCTATCTTGTGGATCATAATCCGCAGGCCTATACCTCGATGGGTCTCACGGCAGAGAATGTGGCTGAGCGTTTTGGAATCTCAAGGGAGGACCAGGATCGGTTTGCCCTCTCGAGCCACCAGAAGGCGGCCAGAGCGATCAAAGAAGGTAAATTTAAGGAAGAGATTCTTCCTGTTCCCGCAAAAGTGAGAGTGACGAAGGAGGATGGCACGGTCATCGTCAAAGAGGTCCTCTTTGATACGGATGAAGGGGTCCGGTATGATGCCTCTCTGGAGGGGATGGCCGGCCTCAAACCAGTTTTTAAAGCGAAGGGCACGGTGACTGCCGGAAATTCTTCTCAGACGAGTGACGGAGCAGCGGCTTTAGTCCTGATGTCAAAGGAAAAGGCGACATCGCTTGGCCTCAAACCCATGGCGGCTTTCCGGTCCTTTGCCGTGGCCGGGGTCCCGCCTGAGGTGATGGGGATCGGTCCGGTTTTTGCCGCTCCAAAGGCAATCAAAAAGGCGGGTCTTAAAATTGGAGATATCGGACTGATTGAGTTGAACGAAGCCTTTGCATCTCAGGCCCTCTATGTCATCAGGGAGCTTGGCTTGAATCCGGAGATCGTCAATGTCAACGGGGGCGCTATTGCCGTGGGACATCCCCTTGGATGCACCGGCGCAAAGCTGACCACCAACCTGCTTTATGAGATGAAGCGAAGAAATGTCCGCTACGGCCTGGTGACGATGTGCATCGGCGGAGGCATGGGAGCCGCCGGAGTCTTTGAAAGAACGGATTAGGAATTGTCAATTGGCAATGGTTAATGGTCAATTGTCAATGAAAAAATAACAATGTGTTTAACAGGAAATTCTCATTGAAAATTGATCATTGGTAATTGCCCATTGATCATTGATCTTTTTAGAAAGGAGGTTCATATGGAAGAATTTGTGAAGGGGGGAGCGTTTTTGTTGGAGTCGATTTCACCTCAGGAGGTTTTCACTCCGGAGGAATTTAATGAAGAACAGCGGTTGATTGCAAAGGCCGCGACGGAGTTCATCGTAGGCGAGATTGAACCTGTGAACGAAGATATCGAGGCCTTGAAGGAAGGACTTCTGCCGGCTCTGCTCAGGAAGGCAGGGGAACTGGGATTTCTTTCGGGGGACATCGCCGAGGAATATGACGGCCAGGCGCTGGATAAGGTCAGTGTCATCCTGCTGATGGAGAAACTGTCTCAGGGCGGAGGCTCTTTCATGACCGCCTATGCCGTGCATACGGGCATTGGCTCTCTTCCGATTATCTTTTTCGGCAACAAGGATCAGAAGAAACGCTACCTTCCAAAGATTGCCACGGGAGAGATGATTGCTGCCTATGCGCTGACCGAGCCAGAGGCAGGCTCCGACGCCCTGAATGCCAAGACCACGGCAGTGCTCAGCCCTGATGGGAAATATTATATTCTCAACGGTCAGAAGCAATTCATCTCCAATGCCGGATTTGCCGATTTCTTCGTCACCTATGCCAAGGTGGATGGAAATAAGTTCACCTCCTTTATTGTCGAGAGAAAATTTGAAGGCGTCTCTCTCGATGCAGAAGAGAATAAGATGGGGATGAAGGGCTCCTCCACCCGGAGCGTGATCTTCTCCGATGCCAAGGTGCCGGTAGAGAATGTGCTGGGAGAAGTTGGAAAGGGCCATGTCGTCGCCTTCAATACGCTCAATATCGGCCGATTTAAGTTAGGCGGAGGATGTCTGGGATCATCGAAATTTGCCCTTCAGGATGCGGTGACCTATGCGAAGCAGAGGGTCCAGTTCGGAAAGCCCATAGTCGAGTTCGGCCTGATCAAACACAAGATTGCCGAGATGGCCATCCGGACCTTCACCCTGGAGAGCATGGTTTACCGGACGGCGGCCCTGGTGGACCGGATTCTCCAGAAGGTCGATTACAATGCCGATGATGCAGGGATGCAAATGGCCAATGGCATCGAGGAATATGCCATTGAGGATTCCATCAACAAAGTCTTTTCTTCGGAGGTCCTGGACTACATCGTGGATGAGGCCCTTCAGATCCACGGAGGATACGGATATATTCACGATTATTCGATCGAGCGGGGCTACCGGGACTCCCGGATCAATCGCATCTGGGAAGGAACGAACGAGATCAATCGACTCCTCATCATGGATATGCTGACCAAGCGGGCGATGAAGAACCGCCTTCCTGTGCTTGTGGCAGCCCAGAAGGTGGCCAACGAGCTTCTCACCCTCCGGCCCAAAGTGGAGACGGATGACGGAAAGCTCACATTGCAGAAGGAGATGGTTGAGATGTCGAAGAAGATCGCCCTTCTGGTGGCAGGGGCGGCCGTTCAGAAATATATGGTGAAACTGGCGGATGAGCAGGAGATCCTGGGACTGATCAGCGATATCATCATCGAAGTCTTTGCCATGGAGAGCGCATTGCTCAGGGCGTTGAAGTCGATGGAAAAGTTTGGGGAAGAGAAAGCTAAGCTCCAGAAGGCGATCGTGAGGGTCTATGTCAATGACGGTTTTAACAGAGTGGAGGGGTTTGCCAAGCAGGCCCTTTCAGCCATTGCGGAAGGCGACACGCTCAGAACACAGTTGTCCGCCCTCAAGAAACTGACCCGTTTCACCCCTGTCAATACAGTGGCATTGAGACGGGAGGTTGCGGATTACACGATTAAAGTAGGAAAATATCCGTTCTAATAAGGGGGATCGATCACCGATCACTCAATAATACTGAACATCCAAATTACAAAGTCGAATTTGATTAGTAATTGGTAGTCGCAACCTTTAGGTTGCGGTCAGTTTCAATAAAATCAATGAGTTGCACGCAGGCTAAAGCCTGCGGCTACCATCAAAATGGGATTACGACACAGTCTCCTGGCGGGAGAGGGTGAGGGGGAGAGGGAAACAGGCCCTGGCCACTGCCACCTTAATCCTTCCCCCTGCCTTCGCCGAAGCGCCTGCCCTCCGCAAGGCTTCTGGAGGCGGGGCTTCGCGCAGGCAGGCATCAAAGGGGGAGGAGATCGAATCGGATGGTGCGTTTGAGGATTTTTCCGGTATGACTCTTGGGTAGCTCCTCCACCACCTGGATTCTTCTTGGATACTTATAGGGGGCTACCCGCTCCTTGACAAACTGACTCAACTCCTCTGGTGTAACGAAAGCCCCTTTGCGAAGCACGACGACTGCGGCTACTTCTTCTCCCAAATCTGGATGGGGGACTCCCAAGACTGCAGCTTCAGCCACATCGGGATGAGCATACAGAATCTCTTCAATCTCCCGCGGATAAACATTATATCCTCCCCGGATGATCATCTCCTTCTTTCGATCCACGATATAGATGTATCCATCTTCATCCCTGCGGGCAAGGTCGCCCGTATGTAACCATCCTCCTCGAAGAGCTTCAGCGGTAGCCCCGGGCTGGTTGAGGTAACCTTTCATCACGCCGGGTCCATGAATCATAAGCTCCCCAACTGTTCCATTGACGACATCTTCATCCTGATCGTTCACAATGCGCGCCTTAAACCCGGGGATGGGAAGGCCAATAGATCCAGGTCGGGTTGGCTGGCCGAAGGGGTTCTCCACACATACCGGCGAGCACTCGGTAAGCCCGTATCCTTCATAGATGGTAGTTTGGAAGTGATTTTCAAATCGTCGAAGCACCTCCACCGGAAGAGAGGCGCCACCTGAAACACAATACCTGAGGCCGGATCTCCTCGGAGAACGAATATCAGCAAACCCTGACAATCTGTTGAAAATGGTGGGTACGGCGATCAGGATCGAATGTTCCTCTTCCTCGATGGCGGGAAACAGCTCTTCAACATCGAAGTGGGACCACAGCCGGATGGTCAAACCGAGATAGATAGAGGCGTTTAACACGCTCGTCTGTCCATAGATGTGAAAAAAGGGTAGGACGCCGAAGACCACGTCATCGGGATCGTTTGAACGCATGTTGGCCACGGTCATCGCGTTATTTGTTAGATTGTGGTGAGTGAGCATGGCTCCTTTGGGATGACCGGTAGTGCCGCTCGTGTAGATGATAGCCCAGGTGTCGTCATCCCTTGTCGGATGGGGATGAAATGGCTCCTCATCAATGAAGAGATCCTCCAGGGGGAGGAATCCCTGGTCCTGTGATACGCCCAGGGCAATGCGCAGATTCATCAGCGGCAGATGTTCCATGACCTGGCGGGGGTGTTCCAGGTGGTCCTTGTGGCCGACGAAGGCCCGTGCGCTGGAGTCCTTGAAAATGTGCTCGAGTTCTCCCACCCTGTAGAGGAAGTTCACCGGAAGGACTACGGCCCCGACTTTGGCCAACGCATAGTAAACGATGACCCACTCGATGGAGTTGGGCATCATCAATACACAGACATCTCCTGCGCGGAGTCCTGCACGGACGAGCCCATGTGACAGACGATCCACCTGTCTGTTTAATTCTTCATAGGTGATGGTCCGTTTTTGGAAACGAATGGCCGGATGCTCAGGCCGATGTGCAGCGCTTTCAATGAGAAGGCTGGAAATGTTCATGAACTTATTTTGCAGATTTCCTTTTTTCGGCGCCCACTATAGCCCCAGGTAGGTTTTACGCAGAACTTCGTCTTGAAGGAGGTACTCACCGGTTCCTTCGGCGATGATTTTTCCGGAGGAGAGGACATAGTTGCGGGAGGACATTTTGAAGACCGTGCTCACCTCCTGTTCAATGAGCAGGACGGTGATCCCTAACTTGCTAATCTCTCCGATCTTCTGAAACACCTCGGCCCGCAAAAGGGGGGCGAGCCCCGTCGAGGGCTCATCGATGCAGAGCAGTTTGGGTTTAGACATCAATGCCCTGCCAATGGCGAGCATCTGCTGCTCCCCGCCGGAGAGCGTCCCGGAGATCTGGTTTGACCGGTCCTGTAACACGGGAAAGAGTTGATAGATCTTGCCCAGATTATCCCGAATTTGGTCCTTGTCCTTCAACAGGTAAGACCCGGCCATCAGATTATCGAGCACGGTCATCTCCCGGAACGGCCTTCGCCTCTCCGGACAGAGAATCAGTCCCCGTTTCACAATTTCATAGGCAGGGATCCGATCGATTCGCTCTCCATCAAACGTTACCGAACCCTCAAGAATAATATCGCCGTGGGTTGACCTCCGCGTTATCTCCCTTTCCCAGGCCACCAATCCGGTGATGGCTCTTAGCAGAGTCGATTTGCCGGCCCCATTGGGGCCCACCAGGCTGACCAGTTCACCCGTATCGACGCCCATGCTCAAATGGTTAATGAGTATGGCCTTGTCATACCAGACCGATAAATTGGCAACTTCAAGCAACACGCCTAAGTGTCTCCTTTGCCGAGGTAGGCTTCAATCACGTGGGGGTCTTTGATGATTTCATCGGGCGTCCCGCTTGCAATGAGGGTCCCGAAATTCAAGACGATGATATGATCCACAATCTTCATCAACCATTGAAGCTTATGTTCAACGATGATCATGGCCGGTCCCTCGCTGTGCAATCGGCCGAAACGGCCCCCCTTGTGCAACCGCTTGATCGATTTGGCCATGAGATCGGTCTCAGCCGGACTGAGCCCACCAAAAGGCTCATCGAGAAGGAGCAAATCCGGCTCCGTAGCCACGGCCCGCGCCACCTCCAGCCTTTTCAGGTCACCCTGTGAAAGCGTGGAGGCCTTTTCCAGCGCCATATCTGAAATGCCTGCGAATTCCAGGGCATCCATGGCCTTTGCCCCCAAACGCTTGACCCATTCCCCTCTCTTCATGGCGCGCGGGGAAAGGCAGGAAACCATGACGTTGGCAATGATCGGGAGGCGCCGGAAGGGTCTCATGTTCTGGAAGGTGCAGGCGATGCCCATATTGACGATAT
>Ga0154725_1028_pt1 | contig 19551 bp, 14 predicted proteins | sample Rifle2008BG16ft_FD_105733 | JGI IMG/M metagenome (GOLD analysis project Ga0154725, IMG submission 105733) | Deltaproteobacteria bacterium RBG_16_49_23 | reverse complement strand
CGATGGAGAAGGAGTTGCGGTTTGCCATTCGTGAGGGAGGGCGGACCGTGGGAGCCGGCGTCATCAGCGACGTCCTCGAATAATTTGGGATTTGAACTTTTCGTATGGAGTTATGTGAATGAGGAACATTTTAAACCTGGCCTGTACAGAGTGCAAACGGAGAAATTACTCCACTACCAAGAATAAACGGACCACTCCGGATAAACTGGAGTTAAAGAAGTATTGTCGCTTTTGTCGAAAGCATACCGTCCACAAAGAGACAAAATAGATCGGTTGGAGGACTGAGGCCGGAGGTTAGAGGCAAAAAATTTGAATCGAAAATTTAGGGTATTTTTGCCTCAAACGGAGTGATCCTCAAACCTAATGCTTTTTTGATGATAGAGGCCAGTAGCTCTAACGGATAGAGCACCGGACTCCAAATCCGGGTGATGGGGGTTCGAATCCCTCCTGGCCTGCCATGCACGAAATAAATATTCGGCAAGCCATGGACATCGGATCGTTCAGGGCTGAGGATAGGCGATTTTAGGAGATGTTTGGGGCCTGCCTGAGAAAGAGTTAATCGGATGACGTTTTCTTTTCGGGAAAAATTCGAAGGGGCAAAGCAGTTTTTAAGGGAAGTGAAGACGGAGTTAAAAAAGGTCACCTGGCCATCGAGGAAGGATGCCCTTGCCGGCACGGCTGTCGTTCTCGTCGCTGTTTTCATCATCGCCCTCTTCCTGGGAATTGTCGATACAGGCCTGTCCGGTTTCATCCGGGAATTATTGAAGAAGGCAGGCAGTTAAAAAGGTCAAACCGTATTCCGTTTCGTAAAATCCTGTCACAGCAAGCTGGAGATTGCAGCGATTATGGCACTTCAATGGTATGTCGTTCATACATATTCGGGTTTTGAGAACAGGGCGAAACAGAATTTAGAGGAGCGCATTAAGAACCTCGGGAAAGCTCAATATTTCTCTTCCCTCTTAGTTCCTACGGAGACCGTGGTGGAATTGGCAAAGGGGAAGAAGAAAGAATCGAAGCGAAAGATTTTTCCGGGGTATCTGCTGGTTCAGATGGAGTTGAATGAGGAGACCTGGCATATCGTGAAAGACACGCCGAAGGTCACCGGTTTTGCGGGGGACAGCACCAAACCGCTTCCTCTCTCGGAGAAGGAGGTGGAGGAAATCCTCGGCCAGATGAAGGAGGGCGCTTCGAAAGCAAAGCCCAAGATCTCATTCAATAACGGCGACAGTGTCCGGGTGATTGACGGTCCCTTCGTCAACTTTATCGGCACGATCGAAGAGGTCAAGCCGGAAAAAAGGAAACTGAAAGTCCTGGTTTCCATCTTCGGAAGGTCCACACCGGTCGAATTGGATTTTATCCAGGTGGAGAAGAATTAATCGCAATCAGAGGAGTGAACCCCGTTAGAAAAGACGGGGCTTTAAACTCGCCTTCAATAATGAATGAACATTTTTTTTATATCCCAGCCACGAATGGCGGGGCTTTCTAACGGGGTGAAGCATGGCTAAGAAAATAGTGGGAATGGTGAAACTTCAGATTCAAGCGGGACAGGCCAACCCTTCTCCTCCGGTGGGGCCGGCTTTGGGGCAGCACGGGGTGAACATCATGGAGTTTTGCAAGGCCTTCAATGCCCGAACCCAGGCGCAGGAAAGCATGATCATCCCCGCGGTGATCACTATCTACTCCGATCGTTCCTTCACTTTTGTGACGAAAACCCCGCCCGCTTCGGTCCTGTTGAAGCGAGCGGCCAAGATTGTCAAAGGGTCAGGGGAACCGAATCGAAACAAAGTGGGCAAAGTGACCAAAGACCAGGTGAGGGAGATCGCCCAGCTCAAACTGAAAGATCTCAATGCAATGGATCTGGAAGGAGCCATTCGCACGGTCGAGGGAACGGCCCGGAGCATGGGTCTGGAGATCAATTGAGAGAAGGAAGATGGCAAATCAAGGGAAAAAATATTCAGAGGCAAGAAGCAAGGTAGAACGGGATAAGAAGTTTGAACTGGAGGAAGCGGTGAAGCTCCTCCTGGAGACGGCTTATGCCAAATTCGATGAAGGAGTGGATGTCGCCCTCCGTCTCGGGGTAGACCCGAAGAAAGCGGATCAGATGGTTCGAGGCACCGTGGTGCTCCCTAACGGGACCGGCAAGAAGGTCAGGGTCCTGGTCTTTGCCAAGGGGCAGAAGGAGAAGGAGGCCATGGATGCCGGCGCCGATATTGTTGGAGCCGAGGAACTCATAGAGAAGATTTCAAAGGGATGGCTGGAATTTGACAAGGCGGTTGCTACCCCGGACATCATGGGTCAGGTCAGCAAACTGGGCAAGATCTTAGGTCCTCGCGGACTAATGCCCAATCCGAAGGTGGGAACCGTCACCTTTGATTTGGAGAGAGCCATCAAAGAGATTAAGGCAGGGAAGGTCGAATTCAAAGTGGAGAAGGCAGGCATCGTGCATGTCCCCGTGGGGAAGGTCTCCTTTGGGCTGAACCGATTGCTTGAGAATATCAAAACCCTTCTGGAGGTGATTCTCCGTGCCAAACCGCCCACCAGCAAAGGGGTTTATTTACGAAGCATTGCCCTGTCCACAACGATGGGGCCGGGGATCAAAATCGATCCCGGTCAAATCAGAGGCGCTTTAAAAGCCTCATAAGGAAGCCAGGAAGGCAGGAAAAATTCAAATTCTAAAACCCAAATTCTTTATTCATGGATTCCTGGGTTCCTAATAAAGAGATTCCTAATAAGGAGACCAGGAACTCAGGAAAAATTATAAATTCTTTCTTTGAATTGTTTCCTGCTTTCATGGCTTCCTAATTCCTAAACACGACCTCACCGAGGAGGTAGCGTTCATTGAACCGAAATGAGAAGAGACAAGTCGTAACCGATTTTTCAAAAAAGATAGAAGGGTTTCAAGCCGCAATTCTGACCCATTACCGGGGCCTCAATGTGGATCAGATCAACACCCTGAGACGGCGTTTAAGAGGGGAGAAGATCTCCTACCATGTCGTCAAGAATACGGTGATGAAGCTGGCCGCCAAAGGGACGGATCTTGAAAAACTGGCCGATTACTTTAAAGGACCGACTGCGATCGCCATTTCCTATGACGATCCTGTTTCTCTGGCAAAGATTTTGTCGGAATTCGTTAAAACACAGCCTAAACTTGAGATCAAAATCGGTCTGGTTCAGGGACAGGTCATCGCCCCCGATGAGATTAAGACCCTGGCCACGATGCCCTCCCGGGAAATTTTACTGGCTCAAATACTGGGGGGGATACAGGTTCCCGGACAGGAACTGGCGGGAGTCATCATGAACGGTCTTCAACAGGTTGTCGGTGTGATCCAGGCGAGGGCCGATCAACTGGGTGAATCGGAAAGTGGAAAGTAAAGCGCGGAATGTCGAAAGCAGAAAGTGGGAAGGAGAAAAGGATTTTTCTTTTTTTTAAACTACGCTCTACTTTCTATGTTCCACTCTCTAATTAAACAGACAGGAGGGTTTTTCAATGGCGGATATCCAAAAAATTGCAGAAGAGATCAGCACACTTACCTTGCTGGAAGCCCGGGATCTGGTAAAGGTCCTGGAGGAGAAGTTAGGAGTCAAGGCGGCTGCCCCGATGACTGTGGCGGCCTATCCGGCTGCAGGAGCGGCGGCTGAAGCGGCTCCCAAGGAAGAAAAGACGGAATTTGATGTCATTCTAACCGGCTTCGGCGACAAGAAGATCCAGGTCATCAAGGTTGTGCGGGAACTGACAGGACTGGGGTTGAAAGAGGCCAAGGACCTGGTCGAAGGTGTTCCGAAGCCCGTGAAAGAGGGCGTCACCAAAGAAGAAGCGGCGACCATGAAGAAGAAGCTGGAAGAGGGTGGCGGAACGGTTGAAGTGAAATAGGCAGGTGTCCCATAGGGGCGATTTACAATCCGCTGAAGGTTTACGAAGAAGTTTTTTTGTTGAGGGACGTCGTTGTCTCTTCCCGGAAGGACAGAGCAGTTTATGGTAGGAAGTCCGAATGGGAGGGGACTTTTTATTTAAGGAAGGAGTCCGTATGGCGAGCATCGTTCCCGTCTATCGTCGGTATCGCAAGAACTTTTCAAAGATCAAGGAGGTCCTGGAGATCTCCAATCTGATCGGCGTTCAGAAGAGATCTTACGAAAAATTCCTTCAAGCCGATGTGGATCCGGAAAACCGTGAGCCCCTTGGGCTTCAGGGAGTCTTTAAAACGGTCTTCCCGATCAAAGACTTCTATGAAACCGCCTCACTCGAATTTGTGAGTTACCGTTTCACCGAGCCCAAGTATGATGTGGAGGAATGTCTCCTGAGGGGGATGACCTATGCCGCTCCCATCAAGGTAACCGTCCGCCTCGTTGTCTGGGATGTGAATGAAGAGACGAAGGTAAAAAGCATCAAGGCGGTCAAGGAGCAAGAGGTCTATTTTGGCGAAATTCCCCTGATGACAGACAACGGGACCTTTATCATTAATGGAACGGAACGGGTGATCGTGAGCCAGCTTCACCGTTCTCCCGGGGTCTTCTTCGATCAGGATAAGGCCAAACCCCATTCGGGAGGGAAGGTCCTCTACTATGCCCGCATCATCCCCTATCGGGGGTCCTGGATCGATTTTGAATTTGACCAGAAGGATCTCCTCTATGTCCGGATCGATCGGCGACGTAAGATTCCTGTCACCGTCTTCCTCCGGTCCCTAAAATATACCGGCCAGGAGCTTCTGGACTATTTCTATCGCAAGGAGAAGATCCTCTTCCGGAAAGGGAGGTTTGCCAAGGAGGTCTCGAAAGATGTTCTCGTCGGACAGAAGGCAACCATCGATATTCTCGACCCGGAGACCCAAAAAGTGATCCTGAAGAAGCATCGGCGGATCACCGAAGAATCCTACAAGCGACTTGAGATGACAAAGATCACCGCTATCCCGGTGGAACCGGAGGATCTGCTGGGAAGGTATCTGGCAAGGGATGTGGTCGATCCGGAAACCGGTGAAGTGATCGCCGAGTATAATGAAGAGGTGACCGAGGAATTTCTCGACCAGGTGAAGGAAAGGAAGATCGAAGGGTTTGAGATCCTCTTCATCGATAACATCAATGTAAGCTCCTCATTACGGGACACCATGGTCATCGATAAGATCGAGCTGGGACGGGAGGAGAAGGAGAAATTAAACAGGGATGAACCGGGGAAATCGATCAGGGACAAGGAGGCCGAGAGGGCCCTCATCGATATTTATAAAAGGCTTCGGCCCGGTGATCCACCCACCGTTGAGACAGCGATCAACCTCTTCCATAACCTTTTCTTCAATCCGGAACGATACGACCTTTCAAAAGTGGGGAGGATGAAACTGAACCACAAGCTGGGCTTAAAGGGGAATCCTCCCAGGATATTGGCCTTCACCGAGAAATGGAAGAAGGAAGCCCTGGATGCTGGAGCGGCCTATGCGGGAGGCAAGGAACTGATCGACCGGATTCTGAGCGGATGGCTCGATTTTGACGAAACGATTGCCACTCCGGAGATGGCTGATGAGATCCAGCGGGCCGGGAAGGTCCTCTATCCGATCGGGATGATGCCTTCTCTGAAGGATGGAACCATTACTGAAGATGTCCGGGGAAGGATACGGAAAATTTTTGAGGATGAGAAAACGACCCTGAGAAGGCGGGATGTCCTGGAAGTGGTGAAGTACCTGATTCGATTGAAGGACGGTCAGGGTTCGGTAGACGATATCGACCATCTGGGGAACCGTCGTGTGAGAACGGTCGGAGAGTTGCTCGAGAATCAATATCACATCGGGCTGGTAAGAATCGAGAGGGCGATCAAGGAAAGGATGAGCCTGCAGGACATCGAGACATTGATGCCCCATGACCTGATCAACTCCAAACCCCTCTCCGCGGTGATTAAAGAGTTTTTCGGTTCCAGTCAGCTCTCTCAGTTTATGGATCAGACCAATCCCCTCTCCGAAATTACCCATAAGCGACGGCTCTCTGCATTAGGCCCGGGGGGATTGACGCGGGAAAGGGCGGGTTTTGAGGTGAGAGACGTCCATCCCACCCATTACGGGCGGATCTGTCCCATCGAGACCCCGGAAGGTCCCAATATCGGTCTGATCACCTCTCTCAGCACTTATGCCCGTGTTAATGATTATGGCTTTATCGAAACGCCTTACCGGGAAGTGACCAACGGAAAGGTGACGAACCATATCCGGCATCTTTTTGCCCTTGATGAAGAGGAAGAGATCGAAGGGCAGAAACCTGCCATTGCCCAGGCCAATGCCCCGCTTGACCGTGACGGGAGATTTACCGCTCCGCTTGTTTCCGCACGGAGAGGAGGAGAGTTTGTGATGATCAAACCGGAGGAGATTCGCTATATGGACGTTTCGCCCAAGCAATTGGTGAGCGTGGCGACTTCTCTGATCCCTTTCTTAGAGAACGACGACGCCAACCGGGCTCTGATGGGATCGAATATGCAGCGGCAGGCGGTTCCCCTTCTGAAAACCGATGCCCCCCTGATCGGAACCGGAATGGAAGGGATTGTGGCGAGGGACTCCGGCGTTGCTATCGTCGCAAAGCGTGATGGGATGGTCGAAGATGTCGATGCCTCGCGGATCGTCATCCGCGCCGATGAAGACGGCCAGAAGGTAAGTGACTCGGGGGTGGATATCTATACCCTGATCAAATACAAACGGTCGAACCAGAATACCTGCATCAATCAAAGACCGATTGTCCGTGTGGGCGAGCAGGTCAAAAAAGGGGAAGTGATTGCGGATGGGCCGGCCACGGATATGGGAGAGCTGGCTCTTGGACAGAATGTCCTTGTGGCCTTTATGCCCTGGGGAGGATTCAATTTCGAGGATTCGATTCTGATCAGCGAAAGGCTGTTGAAGGAAGATACCTATACCTCCATCCATATTGAGGAGCAGGAGTGCATGGCCCGGGATACCAAGTTAGGAAAGGAAGAGATCACCTGCGATATCCCGAATGTGGGGGAGGAAGCCTTAAAAGATCTGGATGAGAGCGGCATTGTCCGGATCGGCGCAGAGGTTAAACCCGGCGACATTCTCGTAGGAAAGGTGACACCCAAAGGAGAGACCCAGCTTTCCCCGGAGGAGAAACTTCTAAGGGCCATCTTTGGTGAAAAGGCAGGGGATGTTCGGGACACCTCACTCAAGGTCCCCCATGGGATTGAAGGGATTGTGATTGATGCCAAAGTCTTCTCCCGGAAGGGTCAGGAGAAGGATGAGAGGATGAAGTTGATCGAGGAACAGGAGAGGGCTCGATTGCTCAAAAACCAGGCCGACGAGATCCGTATCATCCAGAACAGCACGCGACGGAAAGTTGGGAAGTACCTCGTCGATAAGAAGGCAGCCCGCCGGATCGCGGATGAGAAGAAGAATCGCGTCTTCCTGGAAGCGAAAGACCGGATCAAAGAGGAGCACCTCTTCGCCATCCCATTTGACCGCTTGAGAGAGATTGACGTGGTCGAGGGGAAGCGGGTCATCCCCGAAGTGCACAAATTCCTCGACCATGCCGAACTTCAGATCAATGTCGTTAAAGGGGTCTTCTCGGATAAGCTGGGGAAATTGAAAAAGGGAGACGAACTGGCCCCGGGCGTGATTAAATCGGTTAAGGTCTATATCGCCATAAAACGCAAGCTTTCGGTGGGAGATAAGATGTCCGGGCGCCACGGAAATAAAGGGATCATCTCCCGCGTCCTTCCCGAGGAGGACATGCCCTACCTGGAAGACGGGACTCCCGTCGATGTCGTTCTCAATCCGCTGGGTGTCCCCTCGCGAATGAATGTGGGGCAGATCCTGGAGACCCACCTGGGCTGGGCCGCCAAGGGACTGGGCTGGAGGATCGCCGAATATTTGCAGATGAGTTACAACCCCAAAATCCTCCGGAGAAGGATCAAAGAGATCTACTCTTCAAAAGAGGTGAACGAATATTTGGAGCAGGCGACGGATGAAGAGGTGACTGAGCTGGCCAAGAAATTGGGCAAAGGGATCTACATCTCCGTTCCTGTTTTTGATGGAGCCTCCGAGGAGGAGATCAAGGAACATCTCACCAAGGCAGGGCTTCCGGTAAGCGGCCAGACCATCCTCTTCGATGGGAGGACAGGCGAGCCCTTTCACCATAAGGTGACCGTGGGCTATATGTACCTGCTTAAATTGCATCACCTGGTGGACGAAAAAATCCATGCCCGGTCCATCGGGCCCTATTCCCTGGTGACCCAGCAGCCCCTGGGAGGAAAGGCTCAGTTCGGAGGCCAGCGATTAGGAGAGATGGAGGTATGGGCCCTGGAGGCTTATGGCGCAGCCCATTCTCTCCAGGAATTTCTGACGGTAAAATCGGATGATGTGGCCGGAAGGACTCGTGTCTACGAAGCCATTGTGAAGGGGGAGCAGACACTGGAGTCCGGACTTCCGGAGTCCTTCAATGTCCTGGTTAAGGAGTTGCAGAGCCTTTGCCTGGATACGGAATTATTAGAGGAGAAGAGAGAAGAGGTCTGATGGAAAGTGGAACGTAGAAGGTGGAGGGTGGAACATTCCTTTAACCACTTTCTACTCTCCACCTTCCACCCACGAAGTAAAGGAGGAAGCCCTTGGAAGATTATTTATCGTTCTTTGAAAAAGGAAAGAACCCGATCCACTATAATTCCATCCGGATTTCCATCGCCTCTCCGGAGAAGATCGAGTCGTGGTCTCATGGGGAGGTAAAGAAGCCGGAGACAATCAACTACCGGACCTTTAAGCCTGAGAAAGATGGGCTTTTCTGTGCGAAAATCTTCGGCCCGACCAAGGATTATGAGTGCAATTGCGGCAAATATAAACGAATGAAACACCGGGGGATCGTCTGCGAAAAGTGCGGGGTGGAGGTGATCCAGTCTAAAGTCCGAAGGGAGAGGATGGGCCATATCCGGTTGGCCACCCCCGTGGCTCATATCTGGTTTCTCAAGTCCATTCCGAGCAAGATCGGCATCCTCGCCGATATGACCCTGAGGGAGCTGGAGCGGATTCTCTATTTCGAGGCCTATCTCGTGCTCGATGGAAAGGGGACCCCTCTGAAGAAGGGGGAGATCCTCTCCGAGGAAAGATACAGGGAAGCGAGAGAGAAGTACGGAGAAGGTCTGGCGGTCTCCCAGGGAGCGGAAGCGATTCGGGAGCTGTTGAAAAACACCCATGTGAAAGAACTTTCGAAAAAACTCCGGACCGAGATGAAGGAGACGGCCTCAGAGGCCAAGAAGAAGCGTCTGGCCAAGAGGCTGAAGATCATCGAATCTTTCCTCGAATCGGGAAACAAACCGGAGTGGATGATTCTGGAGGTCGTCCCCGTCATCCCTCCTGATCTTCGTCCTCTTGTCCCTCTCGATGGAGGCCGATTTGCCACTTCCGATCTCAATGACCTCTATCGCAGGGTGATCAACCGGAACAATCGTCTCAAACGGCTCCTCGAATTGAATGCGCCGGAGATCATCATCCGGAATGAGAAGCGGATGCTTCAGGAATCGGTGGATGCCCTCTTCGATAACGGTAAGAGAGGAAAGACCATCTTAGGAGCGAACAAGAAGCCCCTCAAGTCACTCAGTGATATGCTCAGGGGAAAACAGGGCCGATTCCGGCAGAACCTTTTGGGGAAGCGGGTTGACTATTCGGGACGATCGGTGATCGTCGTCGGTCCTGAATTGAAGTTACATCAGTGCGGCCTTCCCAAGAAGATGGCGATTGAGCTCTTCAAACCCTTTATCTATCATCGTCTTGAAGCCAAGGGTCTGGCCACAACGATCAAGAGCGCTAAAAAAATGATCGAGAAGGAGCGACCCGAGGTTTGGGATGTGCTGGATGAGGTGATCCGGGAACACCCAGTGCTCCTCAACCGCGCGCCCACCCTTCACCGTCTGGGAATCCAGGCCTTTGAGCCCATTTTGATCGAAGGCAAGGCCATCCAGCTTCATCCCCTGGTCTGCGCTGCTTTCAACGCCGATTTCGACGGAGACCAGATGGCTGTTCATGTCCCCCTTTCCATCGAGGCTCAGGCAGAAGCCCGGATCCTGATGATGTCAACAAACAACATCCTCTCGCCGGCCAGCGGGAAGCCGATCATTGTGCCCACGCAGGATATCGTCCTCGGCATCTATTACATGACCCGGGAACGCCCCTATGTCAAAGGAGAGGGGAAAGTCTTCTCAAATCCCGATGAGGTCCGTGTGGCTTACGATGCGAATGAGGTGGATCTTCACGCCCGCATTAAGGTCCGGATCGACGGGACATTGGTCGAGACGACGATTGGCCGGATGCTCCTCAAAGAGATCCTTCCCGAAGAGATTCCCTTCTCTCTGGTCAATAAGGTGATGAAGAAAAGCGAGATGGCCAATCTCATTGACTACTGTTACCGGTTCTGCGGAGATAAGAAGACGGTGCTCCTCTCCGACCGGTTAAAGAGCCTGGGATACCGGTATGCCACGACCGCAGGTCTTTCCATCTCCGTGGATGATATGCTCATCCCCTCCAATAAAAAGGAACTTCTCCAAGAAGCCCAGGAAGAGATTGAAAGGGTCCAGGAGCAGTACACCGAAGGGTTGATCACCGACGGCGAGCGATATAACAAGGTCATCGATATCTGGGCTCAAGTGACGGAGAATATCGCTGATGTGATGCTCAAAGAACTGGGCAGCGAGACCACGGAGGGATTGGCCGGGGAAAAGAGAATGATCGATAGTTTTAATCCCATCTATATGATGGCGGACTCCGGAGCCCGAGGGAGCGCCCAGCAGATACGGCAGTTAGCCGGAATGCGAGGGCTGATGGCGAAACCTTCCGGAGAGATCATCGAGACCCCCATCACGGCAAACTTCCGTGAGGGGCTGACCGTCCTCCAGTACTTCATCTCCACCCACGGCGCCCGAAAGGGTCTGGCCGATACCGCTTTGAAGACGGCCAATGCAGGATACCTGACCCGACGCCTGGTCGATGTGGCACAGGACGTGGTGATCGGCCAAAACGACTGCGGCACGCTGGACGGCATTGAAGTCGAGTCCCTCATGGAGGGCGGAGAGATCATCGAGTCGATGAGAGAGCGTATTCTGGGCCGGGTGGCTCTGGAGGATATCCGGGATCCCTTTACGGATGAGGTGATCATCAAGGGAAACGAAGAAATTGACGAGGCCCTCGCAGAGCGTATTGAGGATTCGGGGATTGATAAAGTGAAGATCCGCTCCGTGCTTACCTGTAAATCGAGGCGGGGAGTATGCGCCCTCTGCTACGGAAGGGATCTGGCGAGAGGAAGACTGGTCAATGTGGGAGAGGCGATCGGGATCATCGCGGCCCAGTCCATCGGTGAGCCTGGAACCCAGTTAACCATGCGGACCTTTCACATCGGCGGTGCGGCCAGCCGCCGGGCTGAGCAGACAACACTCGAAAGCCGGATCGAAGGAAAGATTAAATTTATCACCCTCAAAACGGTAAAGAACCGTGAAGGGCACCTGATCGTGATGAACCGGAACGGCGAAATTGCCGTTCTCGATGAGAATGAAAGGGAACGACGCCGTTACGCTGTCATCTATGGAGCCAAATTGAGGGTGAAGGATGGGCAGAGAGTCAAGGAAGGAGAGATGCTGGCGGAATGGGATCCTTACTCCATCCCTGTCCTCACGGAAGTAACAGGCCGGGTGAAATTCGGGGATATCATCGAAGGGGCGACCATGCAGGAGCAGGTGGATGAGTTTACCGGCCTTTCGAGAAAGGTGATCGCCGAATCGAAAGACCCGGATCTACGGCCAAGGATTTCAATCAAAGATGAGAAGGGCAAGACATTGAACCTTCCGGGGTTGACCTCCCAGGCCCGGTATCTCCTTCCCGTTGGAGCGAATATCTTTGTCTCGGAAGGGGATATGGTGGAGGCCGGCGATGTGATCGTCAAAATCCCGAGGGAGACAACAAAGACAAAGGACATCACCGGAGGACTTCCCCGGGTTGCCGAGCTCTTTGAGGCGAGAAAACCAAAGGAGTATGCCCTGATCAGCGATATCGACGGGACCGTTGAATTTGGCAAGGACTTGAAAGGGAAGAGAAAGGTCGTCATCCGGCCGGAGGTGGGCGAAACCAAAGAGTATATCATGTCGAGAGGAAAGCATGTGAGCGTCCATGAAGGGGATGTCGTCCGGGCCGGAGAGGCGTTGATGGATGGCCCGGCCAATCCTCATGACATTCTGAGGGTGCTTGGCGATAAAGCCCTGGCCCACTACTTGGTCGACGAGATCCAGGAGGTTTATAAACTCCAGGGCGTGAAGATTAACGACAAACATATTGAGGTCATCGTCCGCCAGATGCTCAAGAGGGTGAGAATCAAAGAGGTGGGTGATACGCATTTCCTGGTGGATGATCAGGTGGAAAAGTTCACCTTTGAAGAGGAGAACGAAAAGGTGCGCAGAGAAGGCGGAAAACCGGCGGTTGGCGAGCCTCTCTTCATGGGTATTACCAAGGCCTCCCTCATTACGGAGAGTTTTATCTCCGCCGCCTCCTTCCAGGAGACCACCAAGGTCCTGACCCAGGCTGCTGTGGCAGGGAAGATAGACCATTTGAAAGGACTGAAGGAGAATGTCATTATGGGTCGTCTGATCCCTGCCGGAACCGGACTTCCAAAATACAAGCAACGGGACCTCTGGGTGGAAGGGTATACAGATGAAGAGGCGATGGCAGAAAACTCAGGAGAAGCTTCCACAGAAAGCCCCGCCTGAGCCTCTCTCACGTTGAGAAAATGAAAAGGCCCATTCCGCATCGTTTCGGAATGGGCCTTTTCATTTATGAACCGGGATTTAAGACGGATGTCCAGCCGCTATCTGCTTCTTATCCTCTCCCTGTCTCTCAATTTTTTTCTTCTTCAGTGTTTTATACTCCGCACTATTTTCAAGCCCTTCCTTGCTGTAGGTTATGGGTATCACGATGACGCACGATTTATCTAGAATGGAGGGGACGGAAATTCTAAAACAACTTGTGGGGAGTAAGAGGAAGGGCAGGTTAGAGCGTAGAAAGTGGAGAGCAGTATTTGGAGAATGGAGAGTGGAAGGTAGTTAGTGGCTAAAAAATCTACTCTCTACTTTCCACCCTCAACATTCGAGATTTTACTTTATTGTTTCCAATTTTTTCTTCGCGATTTCGGCCTGTTCGGTTTGAGGATACCGGTCCGTCACCCGTTTGAGAAGGTTTCTGGCATTCGTCTTGTCTCCCAGCTCTAAGAAGGCCAGACCCTGTTTGAGAAGGGCTGAAGAAACCTTATCCCCCTCCGGATATTTGACGATCGCCTTTTCATATTCGAGGATCGCTTTTTCAAAATCTTTTTTCAGGTAATAGGTCTCTCCGATCCAGAACTGGGCGTTATCAGAGAGTTCCATGTTGGGATACTGCTTGAGAAAGGCCTCAAATTTTCTTCGGGCTCCGTCCAGGTCTCCCTTCTGGAAAGCCTCATAAGCATCCTTATAGACATTGCCTGCTGTCGTAGAGGGGGCTTTCGGTTCGGCGGGAGGTTCTTTTGCCGGGACCGATTTCTCCAGGTCTGTCAGTTTCGAAGTCAATTTTGCATCCAGGTCTTTGAGGCGATTCTCCCCTCCCTTGAACCGTTCTTCATAGGATTGGTTTCTTTCTTCAAAGGATTTGTGTCTCTCCTCAAAGGTTTTTCCTCTTTCCTCCAATATTCTTAACCGGACTTCGACATCCTCTTTTACCCGCGAGATCTCCCGGGAAGGTGTTTTGAGAAACTCCTTATACTCCTCTACGCCTGTCGAGAGGGTCCGCGTGTCCGATTGAAGGGTTTCGAGGCGGAGAAGGAGGTCGGCCCGGGTTTTTTGATTTTCTGCCTGAAGGGAGGAGAGATTTATCTCCGTCTCTTTTTTAAAGGCGGCCAATTCCGCCCGAATCGCCTCCATCTCTTTTTTGATCGATTCCTTCTCTTTTTGAACCTGGCCCAGTTGTGAATCGAGCCTCTGGATATCCTTGTCAAGAATCCGGACATCGCCCTGAGTGGCGCATCCGTAGACGCCCAGGACCATCCAGAGAACGATTCCCCATTGCTTCCAATCACCCTTTTTCATATCGGCTCTCCTGGGAAGGATCTCCCTATTTCGCAGTGATTATAAAATGGGCCCTCCGGTTCTTGGCCCAGGCCTCATCATTGTGGGCGGAATCCAGGGGCTTCTCCTCACCATAACTGATCGTGGACATCCGGTTCTCTGAGATTCCGAGGGAGAGGAGATATTTTTTGGTGGTATTGGCCCTTCTCTCTCCGAGGGCGAGGTTATATTCGTGGGTTCCTCTCTCATCGCAGTGACCTTCAATCTGAATCTTCATATTGGGGAATTTTTTTAAGAAGGCGGAGTTTCCTTTCAAGGTTTCCGCTTCGGGGGCGCGGATGTCGTACCTGTCAAAATCGAAGTGAATGGGTTTGAGCAGACTGCTTTCAAAGATCTCTCCCTCGATGCCGGGGGTCTTCTTGGCCACGAGGCTTCTTTCAAATTCCTTTTTTGCCTGCTCTTCTTTTACCCTCGCCGCTTCTTTCTCCTTCGTTTCTCTTTCCTTGGTCTCTCTTTCTTTCTCTTTTGCCGCCCGTTCCGCTTCTATTTTAGCCGCTTCTGCCTTGGCCGATGGCTCCTCCTTCACCACCGTTTTCTTCGGGCAACCCATCAGGATCAGGCCGATACAGAGTATGAAAATGACCGATACCATATAACTTTTTCTCATCATGGCAAACCTCCTCTATGTATGATTTTTTAAACTTCCTGTTTACCTCGTTAGAAATCATGCCTCGTTAAGTTTCAAATCGTAACGACTCGATTTTCTAACGGGGTCTATTCAAAACGCTTGGACCAGGACGGACTCGATTCACCTCCTTTCGATGTCGTGAGCGGTCTCTGGTTGAATCCATTGGCGTTCATGATGAAGATTCTCGACCCTCCTGCCCGCGTTGAACCGAAAGCAATGTAACGACCGTCCGGCGACCAGCAAGGGCTTTCATTGTTACTGCCGTTGGGGGTTAGTTTTTTAAGTCCGGATCCATCGGTTCTTATGGTGAAGATATGGAACTGGCCTCCTGCCCTTCCGCAGAAAGCGATCTGGTCTCCCTTGGGAGACCAGGAAGGGCTGGTATTATAGTTTCCCTCATAGGTCAAGCGGCGGACATTGGAGCCATTCGATGACATGAGGTAGATCTGGGGAGACCCCGAACGGTCTGAAGAAAAAACAATCTGCTGACCGTCGGGAGACCATCTCGGCGTCGATTCATTTCCATGTCCCCCGGTGAGCCTCTTGGGATTCCCACCATTGGCGTCGAGGAGATAGATGTCCGATTTTCCCTCCATTCCCATCATCAGGGCGATCTGTTTACCGTCCGGCGACCAGGAGGGAGACACGTTCAAACCGGGATGGGAGGAGAGCCGCTGGAGGTTCCTCCCATTTAAATCGATCAGGTAGAGGTCCGGATTCCGCTTGAGGTAGGAGGTGAAAGCAATCCTCTGGCCATCTGGCGTCCACACCGGGGAGAGGTTGATCGATTGGTTCTGGGTGATTTGCTTCGAATTGGCGCCGTCAAAATCGGCTAAGGAGATCTCCCGTCCTTCTCCCTGCCGGATCACATAAGCCACCTTCGTATTGTGGACCCCCCTCTCTCCGGTGAGATGGAGGATGGTCTCATCGGCGATCCGGTGGACCATATTCCGAAAATTCTGGAGTTGAGCATCGTATTGTTTTCCTGTGAGGTGCTTCTGCTCCACCAGATCGACGAGATGAAATTTCAACCTGAGACTGAGGCCATCCCCTCCGAGGGTCGCCTCTCCTGCGATGAGGAGCTCTCCGCCTGATGGAGCCCACTCCTGTATCGAGAGCAGGTTAGGGATGCCTTCCTTCTCTTTGAGATAGGAAGGAAGAAGCGAATGATCGATTACTTTGAAGAAACCGGAGAGGGTGAGATCACTGGCCAGAACCTCATAGATCTTCGCTGTGAGAGCAGGGGGTGTTTTGTCAACCGATTTCCACTTCGGCAGGACAATGGGAATCTGAACGAACGTGGGAGCATTGATGTCGAGATAGACCCTTGCCTCAACAGAGGGGATGAAGAATGAAAATAGAATGAGAATGGAGACGAAATATTTAACCATCATTCAATCCGGGAAGAAACGGATTCCGATTTCCAGGCTCTCCTGGTTTAATTCTTTAGGAATGGGAGGCAGGGGCTCTGCCTTGATCACTGCCCGCATGGCCATCTGGTCATAAAGCGCATTGCCGGATTTTTTTTCAAACCATGATTTCTGAACCTTCCCATTCCGCTCTATTATTATGATAATAATGGTCTCAAAGTCAACCCCTTCCTTAAGAAGGTTTTCAGGAATAGTCCATGCCCCTTTGATCTTTACCCATATCAAGCCGTAGTATTCATTTAGTTTCGACTCCCGGAGGGAAGGGGAGAGGGTTGGAGGAGTAACCGGAGAAGGAGCCGGAGAAATAATTGCAGGAGGGGGAGCGGGCGTCGTTACCACCCTTTTGGCCATCCGTTTCTGTATCTCGTCAAGGGCCGCTTTCTTTCGAATCTCCTCGAGGGCTTCTTGAAGGTGTTTGAGGGATTCTGTATCTCTCTCCTTCTCCTTCTTTTTCACCTTTTCGACAATGTCCTCTTTTTTTGGCTTTTGAATCGGTTTCACCTTTTCAACAGGTTTGATTTTTTCTTCTTTAAGAACGGGTGGGGCGGGGGGCTTTGGAATTTCAGTCTCAGGTACGGAAACAGGCATGAGGGTTACCGTATAGGCAGTGGGCCGGACTTTCATCATGTCCGGCCACGGATTCAAGCTGAGAAAGATGACAATAGCAAAATGAAACAACAGGGAGACCCCGAAGGTGGCGAGAAACCGGTCCGTAGCGTTTTGCCCTGGCAAATTCATCTTTATTTCTTACCCGCTGATTTCAGGAAAAATTCTTTTTAAGAAAACCTCCGGGTCTACGCCTCCTTGCTCTTTCTGAGAAACCGGAGAAATGCCATCCCAATGGGAGAGGGTGTCCGTCCGCGATGTGAAACGATATAAATCTGCCGGAGGATGGGGTCTACTCCCTCGGCATCGATTCTTAAAAGAAGTCTCCGGTTCAATTCCTCTTCTGCGGCTCTCTTTGAAATGAAGGCCAGACCCAATCCCGCCTTCACTCCCTCCTTTAACGAAGAGGTGCTTCCCAATTCCATTGCCACATCGAATTGTTTCAGGCTCTTCCCTCTCTTCCTCAATATCTTTTCGACGGCCATCTGAGTTCCTGAGCCCTCCTCCCGGATGATCCAGGGTTCTCTCAGCAGATCTTCCACCTCCACTCTTTTTTTTCGGCTGAGGGGGTGGTCCGGAGGGCTTACGATGATGATTTCGTCCTCTATGTATCTTTCATAATGAAGGGAAGGGTGATTCAGTTTCGCACCGGTTAAACCAAATTCCACGATTCCTTCCAGCACATATTGAACGACCTCGCTGGTATCGGCGATCTTGAGAGAGAGGGTAAAATGGGGGTGTTCCTTTTTAAAATCCCCCATCAACCTGGGCAGGAGATATTCTCCGGGGATGGTGCTTGCCCCCAGAGAGAGCTCTCCTCTGATCCCCCGGGAAAATTCGCTGAGGGCATTGATCAATTCCTTGCGGGAGGTGAGGATTTTAAGGGCAAACCGGTGGAAGATTTCCCCTGCCTTTGTTAAATGGGCCCCTCTTCCGGTCCGGTCGAAGAGACGGATCGACAGCGATTTTTCCAGGGCGAGGATGTGACCGCTTACCGTGGGCTGGGTGAGGAAGAGGTCTTCCGCCGCCTTTGAAAAACTCCTTAAATGGGCGACCCGGCAGAACGTTTCAAGATGCCGAAAGTCGATGGGTAAATCTCTCTCTTCCACTTCAGACGGAATATTAAATCCCTTTAAAAATAATTGCAAGTAGAAATTATTTTCCAGTAATTGAATTCAATAGTTCGAATCATTTAACCGCTTTGAAAAAACTAATCTAATCCCCCTTTATCCCCCTTTGGTCTCCGACCCAGAGCGGTCTCTGACCCGGAGGGCAAAAGGGGGGAAATCTTTCCTCTCCCTTGCCTTCGCCGGAGCGCTTCGCGCAGGCAGGCTTTGGCAAAGGGAGGCGCCGCCGTCCAGAGCCGCACTGCTGACGCCAAACGAAGCATTGGGACTTTGGCGCCGGACGGTTGGGAGGGATTTTATAAAACGATTTCAAACAGCTAAGTTGATACGATAGTTCCAATAATCTTGATCTATTTGTTCCTGTTTTCGTTCGCCTGTCCATGACATGATAAGACAACAGAAGTTTAGAAAAGTTCCTGAGATATAAAAAGAGGGCTCCCTCCCGGGGAATAAAAAAACGGCCTGGAAGGTTTTCCAGGCCGTTTTTTAACCCGATTCAACTCCTGACTTTTAGTACATATCACCCATTCCGCCCATACCACCCATTCCACCCCCCGGAGGCATCTGGGGATAAGGGGCTTTCTTCTCCGGCTTCTCGGCCACAATGGCTTCAGTGGTGATCATCAACGATGCGACGGAAGCCGCATTTTGAAGGGCCAACCTGACCACTTTGGTAGGATCGATGATCCCTGCCTTGATCATATCCGTATACTCATCCTGTGCAGCATCGAATCCAAAAGATCCCTTTTCGTTCTTCACTTTCTCTGTGACCACAGACCCTTCCTGACCCGCATTATTGGCGATCTGGCGGATAGGTTCTTCTAAGGATCTTTTCACAAGATCGACCCCGATCTTCTTATCTCCCTCTAACTTCATTTTATCCAGTGCGGGAAGGCAGCGAAGGTATGCGACGCCGCCTCCAGGCACGATCCCTTCCTCTACGGCGGCACGGGTTGCATTGAGGGCGTCTTCGACACGGGCCTTCTTCTCCTTCATTTCTGTCTCTGTTGCGGCTCCGACATTGATCACTGCCACCCCTCCGATGATCTTGGCTAATCGCTCTTGGAGTTTCTCCCGATCATAATCGGAGGTCGTCTCTTCGATCTGAGCGCGGATCTGCTTCACCCTGGCCTCGATGTCGTCCTTGTCGCCGGCTCCGTCGACGATCGTCGTATTGTCTTTGTCGATGACAATCCGCTTGGCCTGGCCCAGATCGTTCAGTTTAATATTTTCCAGTTTGATTCCCAGGTCTTCAGAGATGGCCTTTCCTCCGGTGAGGATGGCGATGTCTTCTAACATTGACTTTCTCCGGTCGCCGAAACCAGGGGCTTTCACGGCGCAGCATTTAAGAGTTCCACGAAGTTTGTTGACCACCAGGGTGGCCAGGGCCTCTCCTTCCACATCCTCGGCAAGGATTAAAAGGGGTTTCCCCATTTTGGCAATCTGTTCCAGGATGGGAAGCATATCTTTCATATTGGAGATTTTCTTCTCATTGAGAAGGATGTAAACGTTCTCAAGGACCGCTTCCATCTTCTCAGGATCGGTGACAAAGTAAGGAGAGAGATATCCCCGATCGAATTGCATCCCCTCTACCACATCGAGCGTCGTCTCCATTCCCTTCGCTTCCTCTACTGTGATCACACCTTCTTTGCCCACTTTGTT
>Ga0154725_1006_pt1 | contig 19639 bp, 21 predicted proteins | sample Rifle2008BG16ft_FD_105733 | JGI IMG/M metagenome (GOLD analysis project Ga0154725, IMG submission 105733) | Deltaproteobacteria bacterium RBG_16_49_23 | reverse complement strand
GGAGGGGGCCTGCCTTTGTCCTTCAGCATTGATCATCGATTCAGGTTCAATATAAATCAAGTTCTGAATCAATGTTAAAAATAAAACTACAGTTTTGAAACGTTGGCGTCGGCTGGCACCCAGATGTTTGCTCCATCGAATGCTATTGCCGTTACTCCAGTGCCCACGAAAAAGGTGCCAAGGTTTGCGCCGTCGCTGGCCCGCAACTTGGTGACGCTGTTGCTGCCCCCGTTTGCCGTCCAGATGTTGGCTCCATCGAAGGCGATCCTCCATGGAAATTCCCCTACAGAAAAGGTTCCGAGGTTGGCTCCATCGCTGGCCCTGAGCTTGGTGACATTGTGGCTCATTACATTTGCAACCCATATGTTGGCCCCGTCGAAGGCTATTCCACGTGGATCGGTTCCTACGAAAAAGGTGCCAAGGTTTGCGCCGTCGCTGGCCCGCAACTTGGTGACGCTGTTGCTGCCCCCGTTTGCCGTCCAGATGTTGGCTCCATCGAAGGCGATCCTCCATGGAAATTCCCCTACAGAAAAGGTTCCGAGGTTGGCTCCATCGCTGGCCCTGAGCTTGGTGACATTGTGGCTCATTACATTTGCAACCCATATGTTGGCCCCGTCGAAGGCTATTCCACGTGGATCGGTTCCTACGGCAAAGGTGCCAAGGTTGAATCCATCACTGGCCCGCAGCTTGGTGACATTGTTGTTGACCCTGTTTGTCACCCAGATGTTGGCCCCATCAAAAGCTATTCCTTGCGGGTCGACACCCACGGCAAAAGTGCCGAGATCGAATCCATCACTTGCCCTGAGCTTGGTGACATTTCCACTGACCGCGTTAACCACCCAGACGTTGGCCCCATCGAAAGCTATTTCCCATGGATTTGTGCCCACGGGAAATTCGCCGAGTTTAGTCCCATCACTGGCTCTGAGCTTGGTGACAGTGTTGCTGGACGTGTTTGTCACCCAGATGTTGGCCCCATCGAAGGCTATGCCAAATGGAGAGCTAGTCACACCAAAGGTGCCGAGGTTGGCCCCATCACTGGTCCGTAACTTCATGACACTGCTGTTGCTATTGTTCGATACCCAGATGTTAGCTCCATCAAAGGCCAAGCCGAAGCAAGAGCCGCCCAGGCTGAACTTGGCAGTCTGATTCACTTCATACCACTTCAGCAATGCGATCTGCTGGGGTGTCTTTGATGTCACTTTCTCGATTGCACGGGTCACAAAAACTGCCATCTGTGACCGCGTCACATTATCGCCCGGACAGTACTGGGCCTCATTCTGCGGGGTCAACGGATCATCGGCCACACACCCGCCCGTAATCCCCGAACCCCGAAACCTCTCGATGAAATCACAGAAGAATTCTCCCACGTTGTTGATGTTCACATCATTAAACACCGCTCCCGTGCATAGCGCCTGCGCATGGCTAACGATAAAGAGATTTACCACGATCACTACCCCTACCATGGTCTTTTTCATTGCATCCTCCTTTCTTCGCTTCTCACCCCCTCCATCTCTCACCTTACCCCCTGAAGCGGATCAGTTTGCCAGCTTTGATGCCAGCCTGAGCGATGTGTTCCGGGGTGGTGTTTGAGACACTTACTCTTTTGAGGAAGTCTGCTCCTGCTTTTTTATAACAGTGCCTCACGAAGGCGCTGCAATACATGGCATGGCGATCATCAACCGGATTGGGAAGCCACTCCCTGTTGGTGATGATGGCCCACCATGTTCCGAGAAGCTCCTGGATCGGATAGAGGACCTGCTCATCAACAAGCTGAAGGGCGGTTGCAAGAATATTTTCTATTACATCTTCTGAAAGTCCAAAGTCAATGACCCCGGCATTCTCCACTACCTCCCTGCAGTGCTTTCCGACCCAATTCTCCTGGGCGCCATTACGGAGCTGTGGTTTAAAGACATTCACCTTCAGATCCGATTCGAATATGTAAGGGCTCCGGCTCTTCTTGCCGCCCTTCCCTCTTCTGTCAAGCCTTAGATCTCCAAAGATGAAACAGTGCGACCAGAGAGATGCTTCTCTATCCACGGTTACAGCCTTTTGAGCTTCCCGGATTGCCAAACCTATGGTATGTTTGGTTCCTACAATACCGATGATTTCGGGTTTATAATGGTCGGTGAAGAATCGCAGCATTCCCCGGTTTATCTTTTCCATATTTTTTTCCCTCTCGGTCTCTTCGTCACCCCCACCCTCACCCTCCCCCATCAAAGGGGGAGGGATTTACGGGGGGAAATTTAAATTTTTTTTTTAGATACTCTTTATCAAACTTGCGAACACTTGATCGGTTTTCCAGGTTGTTTTTTCTACAGGATAATCATTTTTGATCTTTTCGTATATTTTGGAGAGGGTGGAATATTCTATAAACGCCTGGGGATTCAGGTCCCACCCGTTTTTGTCGAGAAGGTCATTCTTCTCCTGGGGCATCAGCTCATCCCAGGGCATAAGCCTCCCCTTATAGCCCATCATTTTTTCAAATGGCTTCCTGTGTTTTTTTCTAAAATATTCGACATATTTCTTTGAATATTCTCTTGCTTTGGCCCTGTTCTCTTCGGTGTGGTCCGGGTCGTCTTCCCTTCCGAAGAGCTTTGAGAGATAGGAATGCTGGGCGTTCGTTATGCCTTTGTGGGTTGCGAGATCCTGAATGCCGTGAAGGGCATATCCCAGAAGGAAAAGGCCTGAAAGGACATTCCGGCCTGTCACTGAGGCAAGCGTCTCCGTGAGCCGGCTGATCCATGCGATGTAGTTCTTTTCTGCTTCTTCGCGGGAATCCGCCGTTTTCCCATTCTCATCGTTATTCGTCTAGGCGTGAGCGCAAGGGGTGCCCCAGTCATAAAAATCAGGGTCCTGGGATGCGTCGCCAACGACGTCTATCGCATTCTCATGAAATCCGAAATCCCTCAATGCGTCACTTGTTATTTCGAGGTGTCCGGGTTCCCAATCGCCTGTCATCCTGGAAAGCCATCCCCCGGAAGGAAGGCGTGTTCTTTTCATGTGGACTTTATCGCCCCGCCTCTTGAGGTAACTTCCAATTTTCATCGATCTTGTACTGTGTTTATCCTCCGCAAAAATCTCCCAGAGATGATAGTTGTTGAAACAATAGTTGGGCACATACTGGAAAGACTGGCCCTCCTCCGTCAGCTTGTCCGCTTCGGGCATTCTTGATGGGATATGATCGAGTGTGCTCTCAAGGATGCACCACTGCCCCATCTCATTCTTATATACCGGCCAGCAGTGGCCGCCCAGTGATTTGCCTTTCTCATCAAAGGCTTCTCCCAAAACGACTCTCACACAGAAGGGGCTTACGCCGCTCGCTATGAGAAGGCTTGCGAGGAGAAAGCTTCCGTCCTCACAGTCGCCTTCGCAGAGGGTGTGGATCTCCGGAGGAAATAGCCAGAAGTCCCCTTCCTCTGCTTTTTAGTGTCGTAGATGTACTTGATGGTCTCGGCCACATGGTTCCATATGATCGTTGCGCGTTTATCGAAACTGCCGGGCCCCCTGCTCGTGGGCAGATCCTTTTTCTTGATTAGATCGCTGAGAATCCCCTTCATGATGTTGTTGTCTTCAAAGGATATCCATTCCCTGATATCGGTGCTGATTGGCTTGTTTTGACTCCCGATGACGAACCTCTTCTTTTCTATGACGGTATCCTGGAGAATCAAATCCCCTTCCCAGTGGTAAGGCATCTGCACCTCCTCGGTTTAAGAATGAAATGATTTATACGAATATCAACGAAGAAAACCCATCCGTGTCATTCGCTGTCATTCGCGATATTCGTCCCTTTTTCCTTAACAGGATGGTACTAAATCACGAAAGGAGTGTCAATGAGAATTCACGATCTGTAGGAATCGGGCCTTCAAACAACTATTGTCATACTACGTTTTGAAAATTCGCGTTGGGTATGACGCATGCTCCTAATCGATTTTAGCCATCGCAGAAGAAGGAATATTCCCAATAGAAATCTTGAGTGAAGAAATAAAAAGGCAGGGCCGTTTCTGACCCTGCCTTTACGGGGAGTCTATCTCATCATGACCACTTTGTCAGGTTTGCTTACGGATTCTTAGAACACGGAAATGGACCCGATGATACGATCATTCGTAGTCGGTGGGCCATGCGGCCAGCCTGGTCCCGGGTCAAAGCAGTTAAACTGCAGGTCAAAGTCGATGCCGATGTAGTAAACCCCGGGTGTTATCGGTGCTGTCAAATTCACATTGCGTGTTTGGGTGATACCGGGCGATGCTCCAGGTTGATCGGAGAAGGGGCACTGTTGAGGCCCGTTTTCACTATCCAGGCCGACATAGAGCTGACCGATACAGCCCGGACAGAGGTCAATCGCATAGTTGAAATCAATAGCTACCGTGAAGCCCGCTCCCGGGGTGATGCGCGCCTGGTTATTGCCGCCGTTGATCCTCACGTTCGACGTCTTGATGAAGGCGTATTTGCCCGGGGGGCCCTTAATCGCATTAACAGCATTCGTAACAATATCCATCCCGCGCGTGACGAAAACGGCCATCTGTGCCCTTGTTGTCTCGATGTCATGGCAGAACATGGCTTCGTTTATATCGGTTGTTAAAGGATCATCCGCCTGGCAACCGCTGGTGATCCCCCGTCGGGAAAACTCCTCTATGAAACCGCAGAATAGTTCGCCCACAGGGGGTGGGGCCATAGATGCATTCACATCGTTGAATATCAAACCCGTGCACGTATAGGGTTGGGCTTCCCCCATCGTCACCCAACCCAAAACTGTCACTACCGCCAATAATCCCGTCAATATTCTTTTCATAATCATTTCCCCCCTTTTTCGAATATCTTCCTCTTGGATTAAAAGTTAGAAACTTCTCCCCGGCTGATTCGATACTCATTAAAATTTCTTACATTCCATTCGCCTTAAAAGAAACCACCTCCTCTTCTCTCTTTAACCGTGATCATCAATTGATGAGGTGCAGAAAGAAAGCTGCCTTGAGAGACATCGAGCCTATTGAGCCGTGTTGGAAGAATCGATGAAAATTTCGCAAACCGGTATCTACAAATCTACCTCCACACCCAAGGCTTGATCATAAAGAAAGCCCCCCCAGGGATAGATTATCCCTCGGGGGCTCAACTGGGGCATTTTCAGGAAAATCATTTTCATGATTTCCTCCAGAAGGTTAGAGGTTTGCAATTTTTTATGACGCCACAAGCGCCCTGCAAAAACATTACACCTAACCGCATGCGTAGTCAACAAAAAATCGCCGCGATTCTTTTAGTACCCTTCTTTTTGCCAGCCCGGTCGCCTGCCTTCCGGCGTCTTGAGTAATTTAATGATCTCTGCCTGGTTTGCAAGAACGATTGACAGCAATCCTTTGATATCTAAAAGACTGATAAGGGTCAGATCTCAACAATCAACAATTTCTTCGTTATGCGGTCAAGGAGTTTCCCTATGCCCCTGTCCTCCTTTACTTTCTTTCTAAATCCCCAAAGAATGGACGTAAGTTCTAAAGCGCATTAATATACATCCTCAATATACATCCTCTGTTCTCCAACTTCAGAACTTCCTCAGAGAGAGGGGATTTTGTTTTATAAACACCGGCCTCTTTTTCTTAGTGATCACCGATTTGGGTTCCAATATTCAAGCAGGTCCTGAATCAATTTTAGCGATGAAACTACAGTTTTGAAACGGAGTTACTGACGCTGTTAGTCACCCAAATGTTGGCTCCATCGAAGGCCATCCCAATTGGACCAGTACCCACAGCAAAGGTCCCGAGAATGATTCCATCACTGGCCCGCAACTTTGTGACATTGTTGCTTAACTGGTTTGCCACCCAGATATTGGCCCCATCGAAGGCTATGACACCTGGTCCGAGGCCCACAGCTAAGGTGCCGAGGTTGGTTCCATCGTTGGCCCGCAATTTGGTGACATTGTTGCTATCCCTGTTTGTCACCCAGATGTTGGCCCCGTCAAAGGCTATTCTATTTGGACCGTTGCCCACGCTGAATTGAGTCGTCTGATTCACCTCATACCACTTCAGAAGCGCTATTTGCTGCGGAGTCTTCGACGTCACCTTCTCAATCGCACGAGTCACAAAGACCGCCATCTGTGATCGCGTCACATTATCACCCGGACAATACTGTGCCTCATTCTGCGGGGTCAACGGATCATCGGCCACACACCCGCCCGTAATCCCCGAACCCCGAAACCTCTCGATGAAATCACAGAAGAATTCTCCCACGTTGTTGATGTTCACATCATTAAACACCTGCCCCGTGCATAACGCCTGCGCACTGCTAACGTTAAATAGATTTACCAGGATCGCTACAACTACCAAGGTCTTTTTCATCGCATCCCCCTTTCTTTGTTTCTACCCCCTCTTTCATTCCCCGAAATTAAAGTGGCAAAAAAAATTGGGTGAAGCCCTATGGTTATTTTAACAATGAAGCAATCCAGCCTTTTCATACACAGAAACAAAGGTTTTGTCAACGGTTCTTTCTATTTGAAATTTTGAAACAAAAAAGGGGGAGAGGAGAGATTTTTCCAAAATAATTTTAAAATTTCTCTTTATCCCCCTTTGACAAAAGTAACTGAGGGGTATCATGTGATCGATTTTTCTTGACATGCTAATCCCTTTTTCGTAAATTTACCCCATCCCAAAGCAAGGTCTTATCATCATTTCTTACAGAATTACTCACTCGGCGGCAGAAACAAATTTCATACAAATCAAAAGAGAAAGGAGGGGGGGAGTAAAAGTATTCATACCGAATGGAAAAACAGTTGGGCAATAAGTTTGCCAATCTAACCTAATTTCAAACCAAAGCCGTGAACAAGGCTCTCCCTGAACTTGCGGCGGAAAGGTGCCATTGCCATGAAGCTGATACGATTGTTTTTATGTGCACAGTTGTCTGTTTTCTTGATGATCACCGCATTTTGCCCCACCACCCTTCTCGCTCAATCTGGTCAATATACTAGTTCTGGAAATCCTCAACAATATGGCGCTAACAATCCTCAACAATTTCGGCAGGTACTGATAGAGTTGATGCAGGGTATCGAGGAGGCAGCGGGCCTCGAGAGGAACGCCTCTCAGGCTATTTCTGCGAGCAGCGATGAGGATATGCGGATTTTGTACGATTTCTGGAAGAACAAAGAGCAATTTATTGATGCCGCTCAAAATATCTTGGGCCGTATCCAGGCGGCACAAACTCTGACTGGAAGTCGATACCCCGTCACTCCGAAGGCTTTATCCGCTGCATACTCCCCGGATTATCCCATGGGCTATCCCTATGCCTATTTGAAACTTTTTGGCATTATTGATTCACCGGACGACCGTTGCAGCGCTGATTGGTTGGACTATTATAGATCTGCTATAGCAGGCGCTGAGGCGTCCCTTTATTTTTTCGAACGCCTTTCCGCCATTGCCCAATGCGATCCAATCGGATTTGTTTGCGTTTCATTTGCCATTCCTGTTGAAACAGCCAAATTGATCCTTCAAACAGCGAAGGTACCATTAACACTTTGTGATGCCCAGGATAAGGGTGTAGATTCTGCCGAGATAGAGGCGGGATACGAAAATACTGTGACAATCCTGACCGACCTCGCTGCACAGGCTTCTATCGCCGGTAATATCGCCAGCGCCCTGGCAGCTCATGACGCCCAAATTAAGGGCACTCTGGCTGCTCTTAGCTTGAAAATCGAAAACCAGCTGACAACACATGATACTGCCATCAAGAATTTGCTTCAAACACATGATACAAACATTAAGAATTTCCTTCAGAATATTCTGGCCAATCAGGCGGAGATAATTAAGCTGTTAAAAACACCGCAGGGCAGGCGACCCGGTTGGGAGATAGAGGGGTACTAAAAAGAAAAGAGAATCGGGGTCAAGTCTTTAGATCAAAAAGCAAGACCTGAACCTATGACCCGGGGAGCGGAGCTATCGATTCCGCTCTCCTTCCCTTTTGATTTTGGGAGTTTTTGGGAAGCGAATATTTCAGGAAAGAAAGTGTAGCATCGCCTGACACTGCTCCTCCTGTTAAGCCTGGTCCCGCATTGACCCCTGTGATGTCACCCGTGTAGTCATCCGCACACGTGAACCCCGTCACCGTCCTCTTCAGCACCTGCCCCACGGCACAGGGCCCCTCGGAGAAGACATTTTGAAGTTTATCCAATAACCTCATGATAAAAACGGCCATCTGAGACCTTGTGAGACTTAAATCGGGGCAATACATTGCTTCGTTCTGAGGCGTGCCCGGGTCGTCCCCTGCACAACCCTTCGTAATTCCAAGCACTGAGAACCTCTCAATATTATCGCAGAACTCAATCGACAGAGGGGGGGCATTCACATCATTAAAGACGTTCCCGGTGCAAACCCATTGAGCTTGCACCTTCGGCGCTGCGAGAAGGGAGCGGAAACCAACAATCACTACTATAAGTATCTTCTTCAATTCGACCTTCCTTTCCCCTTCACTCAAGAAGTCCCTATTATTTTTGTCCGGGGGGACGTTGTTCAATTCTTTCACTTTGTCCGGGGGGACGTTGTTCAATTCTTTCACTTATTTTCCCTTTCAGAAATTTCATTTATCCCTTTCTTAGCGCAAGACGAAAATAAGGATCACATCTTAAAGCTACCTCTAAAAATGTTATTCCTGCCCCGTAATAAAGTACGGGATAAACTCCAGCAGGAATCCACAAGCTTTTGAAATAACTGGACTTCCGCCGGAGTTTACCCCGTGCTTAATACGGGGCGGGAGTGACAAATTGGAAATTATTAGAGGTTCCCTTAAATATTAAAAGAAGGGGATGAAGGTTCTAAAGCGCATTAATATATATCTTCAGGTCCGCCACTTCATCAGAACTTCCTCAAAGATTGGACTCTTGTTTTAGAACCGGCGTTACTGACTTCACTCACTATTTTGAAGACCTCCAAAAGCAGGCAATAGTCCTTTTCCTTTAAGGTAATCTACCATGTTTAAGACTTCGTCTTTCGTATTAAAATTCCCGATCACCACTCGATACCAGGTGTCTTGCGAAGATACTTTGCGCGGGATAACCTCCACTTTTTTCCCTTTTAATGCCCGGTCATGCCTATAAGGTTTGGTAGAGCCAGGAGTTTCAAAAGTCCCAGCATTAATTTTGTAGGTATTCTCAGAGGTTTTGATGATCAGCAAATCCTCTGTAATCTTGGGCATTTTGATTTTTTTGTTCACAATAATGAGATGGACATCAGTAATCTCCGGGTTTAATTCTAAGACGATGTCCATTAAAGTTGTATTGACCATGCGGAAATATTTTTTAGTCAAGAAATAGATGGTTTGTCCTTTCTTTACGGTAATCATTTTCACCAGTTTATCTTCTTCACTAATAATGGGAGGAGGAGCAGCCGGCAAAGAAACAAGATTAGGAAATTCTTGGGGTATAAGTTCTGGCTCACCCGATGGTTCTTGAATCTCTTTTTCAGATATTCCTGTTGTCGTTTTCTTTGGAGGTGGCGATGTGAAAGATGGTTTGGCATCGACATAAGAGCTTTTGAGAGATTGGATATCCAATGTATCAGCAGGCCTGGGTTGAAAGAGTCGATCGATCAGCAGAACAAATCCTCCCAGGCAAAGAAAGGATAGGGCGATCAGCAACGTTTTGCTTTGGAGAAAGTTTGCCTTGGGGGGAAATAGGCGAATTTCCTTAACCGTTGTCAGGATTGAGGAAAGGAATTTTTTTTTCGGAAAAGGGCCTTCCATATCCCTTATGACTTCACGAATCATATCCCTGTCAATCTTTGCTTTGGACAAACGGTAGCTCATAAACAATGCATTGTCGCAAAGGGTATTGATAATGCGTGGAATTCCCTGAGAATGAGAACAAATCAGAGAAATGGCTTTGGGAGTAAATCTCTGGGAACTGCTGCTTCCGGCCAATCGGAGTCGATGATCGATGTAATCTTCAGACTCCCTTTCGTTGAAAACCCTTATTTGCAGTTTAATCCCTATCCTTTGTTTGAGTTGCCTCAGGCCTTGTGAATTAAGTTTATCCTCAAGCTCAGGTTGTCCAATGAAAACGATCTGAAGGGTCGCTAACTTCGGCAACATTGCGAGTTCTCCCATCACCTCCCTGGAAAGGTCCTGGGCTTCATCAATGATGACGACCAGAGTTTCACCCTTAGCGATCATCTGCGTCAAATATTCATTGAGCTGACGCAAAAGAGACCCCTTGCTATCCTTGCTCACTTCCAGGTCTAACTCTAACAAGATGTTTTTTAATAATTCTTTTAAAGTGATGGTAGGGTGAAACATAAGGACGGTCTTTACCTTTTCCTCGGCTTCAAGTTTACCCAATAAAAATCGAACCAAAGTCGTTTTACCAGCGCCCACCTCTCCTGTGACGGAGATAAAATCCTTTCGATTTCTTATCCCATCAATAATCGACGCTATTATTTCTCGATGGCTGGGTGTGAGAAAGAGAAATCTGGGATTGGGAAGCAATTCAAATGGTTTTTCTGAAAACCCATAAAATTCGTTATACATATGTTCCCGAATCATATACAGGGATATAATTTTAAAAACCGATTCTTCCTTCGGCGAAAACGGATTTCAAATGAATCCTTGTCAATGTACCCAAGGAGGAATAAGTTGACAATAAAGGAGCTAAGTTTCGATTAAAGGTTATCGAATTAGGTTAGAAAAGTCAACAAAAGTGTTTAGGAAAGCCAGAGTTTAAGATTCACGTATACCACCGGACAAAGTGTGCGGGGAAGCCCACAAGAAGATTTGTTGATTTGCCGATAAAATAAAAGGGAAGGGTCATTCCTTAACTCGATTCAACCCGAAACTGGCGGCTTCCGACTTACCCACGGGCGGGCCGACTCGAGCTGCGCTGCCAAACGAAAAAGAGCGGCTTCATCCCCAAACCGGCCGATGAAGTGGACGCCGACAAAAGGACCCTCAGGGATTTTCCCAATAGCCGGTGTGCGGGCTTGTTCGTACATGGGAGTCACAACTGCGTTAAAGGAAGGGTTAAAACGCTCGATCCTCTCATTTGCCGCATCAACAAGCTCGATTAGTTTAGCCTGTTTCTTCCGCACCAGCCCGGCCACCGCCATAGCATCGAACGATCCGAATTCTTCATCATATGGTTTATCTTTCAGGAAAGGATATTAACTCTGTTGAATTACTCTTTTGCTAATGCCCCTGCAACCTGCTGACAAGGAATATAATTTCATTTTCCTTGATATTGTAGTCATCGAGAGAACGTTGATCTTCCATCTGTCTTCCGGAATAGATAAGCCTCTGCTCACCTACCGAAAGTCCGCACTCCCGTTCGATTGCCCATTTGACATCACGGAAATACGTGCTTCCTGGCATATCAAACGGCCCCATCTGAACTCCGCTCAACATTCTAACGTAGAATATCATGCTGTCCTCCTTTCCTGAAAATTTCATCTTTCCTTCTAACGGAGTTTACTTTTTGCGGTCTCCTCACTCTTCTTCAATGCCGCCTCTAATTCATTCATAATATCCTGGACATCCTCTTCTTTCTCTTTTTCAATCTTCAACTGCCCCAGGGTTTCCGAGTCAGCAATCATCTTGCGTAGTCTTAAAGAAAACTCTTCGAGAGAGAATGGTTTTTTAATAAATTCTCTCGCACCCACAGAAATGGCAGTCCCGGCAGAATACTCTTCATCAAAGCCGGTCATCACCATCACCGGGAGCCCGGGGTATTGACGAGATATCTCCCTGGTCAGAATGATTCCATCCATTTCGGGCATTTTGATGTCTGTAATGACAGCATCGAAATTTTCCCCTTTCAATTTATCCAGGGCATCGATTCCATCCGTTGCAGTTATGCACGAATGTCCCAGATTGGATAAAATAGTAAAGACCAATTCCCTTATTAATTCTTCATCATCAACTACAAGAATTGTATATTTAGGAGAATCCATCCTTCGTTAACCCGGAAGTTATCATGAATATAGGCAGTATAAAATCCTCTACATAACAGACAACTCTTATGAATTTATACCTAAATTGAGCGATTTTATAAATTTAATCGTAGGGCAGCCCTTTAGGGTTGCCTCTCATGCAAGGCTGAAGCCTTGCCCTACGAATCACCCAACGGGTGAGAGGAAAACGCCCCGGTAAGCCGGGGCGGCTACAGGTTCCTTTCAAAAGAATCGTTTAATTTAAGTTATAATAAGAAATCTTTTAATTGAAATCAAGCCTGGATATTTAGATGTGGACACGGAAGGAAAGGGTGTGTTATTTTTTACAATATCCATTCTGAAGAAGGGGGGATTTGAGATGCGGCGAAAGAGATTCTGGATATTTTTAGCTCTGACATTGGGCCTTTTTCAAGCGGGATATTTCCAATGTCCGGCTTCCGATGGCAAGACTCCCAAGATCACAAAAGAAGAGCTCAAGCCGATGTTAGGCAATCCTGATGTGATCATTATTGATGTCCGCTTAGACACCGATTGGGAAAAAAGTGATTCGAAAATTAAGGGCGCAGTCCGGGAGGATCCAGAAGGAGATGTGCAAGCCTGGGCGGAGAAATATTCAAAAAGCAAAACCATTGTCTTTTACTGAGCCTGACCCCGTGAGGCGACCAGTGCCAGTATGGCACGGCAATTCAACTCCATGGGTTTTGAAAGAGTCTATGCGCTCATAGGCGGTTGGAAGGAATGGTTTAATGCGAATTACCCGATCGAACCGAAGTAGATGCCGCAGAGGTCCCCCACCCCCACCCTAACCCTCCCCCGTCGAAGGGGGAGGGGGTATTCAGGTGATTACAGGAGAAAATTTATGAGGAAACTAAAAACTCTTCAAGCAAACCTGATGATTCTATTTGCTTTTCTTCTTTTTCCTTTTTCGGTCCAGGGAGCAGGAGACCTCACCACCCAGCAGCCTGTCGAGTTAAGAGTGGAGTTGGGGAATAAAGAGGATGCCCTGCGTTTCTTTCCGGATATCATTCAGTTGGAAACGGGCAAACTGTATCGGCTAATACTCCTTAATCCCAGTAAGCAGAAGCATTATTTCTCTTCCGAAGGAATGTCCCAGGCGGTCTTTACACGTAAGGTGCAAATCAACGGGAAGGATGGCAAGCCCATTGCCGAAGTGAAGGGGCAGATTCGTGAGATAGAGGTCTATCCGGAGGGTTTTGCTGAGTGGTGGTTTGTCCCCGTGAAAACAGGGGTATTCAATGACTTGAAGTGCACAATTCCCGGTCACGCGGACGAAGGCATGCTTGGAAAGATCGTTATTAAATAGAGCTGTCCATTCTGATTGAAACGCCAATTTGTGAAGCTCCCCGTCCACAGGACGGGGTTTCCCGGAAATGAAATATCATTCATATTGCGCCCCTTTTCCCCACCTACAAGGCGGGGTTTTCAGGGCGCTTGCCGGTCAAAAGTCACTATTTATAGAGAGACAATTTTTTCGTGGAGGTGACAATTAATGTTATGGGATGATTCGCCTTTTCTAATATCTTTAAAGCATATTTATTGAATCCTATATATTATCAAATAGTTATGGCTTGTGGAGGTTTTTTAAAAGAGTTGGCAGGGAATTTGCTTTTTAAAATAACAAACCAAACCTGATATGGAAATAATAAGATGCTAAGGGAACAGGAAAATCATATCAGTTATGAGAAATGGTCGGAATCGATGTCGAGGGATATCTTTTTCGCCGACAACGAAAAACCGAAAACGTTGAGCAAGCTTTATGACATGTACGGTGAGGATTTTGACGAGGAAGAATCCCCCTCATCCCGGTAAAAAAAAGAAAAACAGCGCTGGCTTTATTAACCGAACTTATTCGAAATCTCCTCCCCCGCTTTTAAACCGCTCAGAATCTCTCCTTCCACTCCCAGCTGAGGAAAATTCTCTTTCCCGGTAAAGTAGAGACGATTCGATATCCGTGTGGGGACCACTCCCTTTCTCCACTGAAAATCGGAATCCGTTTTATAAAGATAGTGGGGATAGGACCAGCAGTCCATTTGATCATCCGCCCATTTCCGGTCAATAAACTCAATATGATTTTCAAGAAATGGAAAGAGATGCTTAAGATGCTTCATTACCCCATCCTCCAGATCGGAGAGGGGATCTTTTTCCGATTTCTCGAAAGGCAGCAAGCTCTGGACCGTAAGCGCCCTCTTCCCTTCCGGAGCCTGAGTCTCATCTCCTCTCCTGCTCAGACTCAGAAGCAGAAGGTTTCCTCCTTCGCGCGGTTTCTTTAGGTCCAGAATGGAGATGAGGAGGTCTCTCATGCCGACCGGAGTGACCTTTTCACGAATTCCTAAAAAGAATGGAATCAATACATCATGGGGTCGAATCTTTTTAGACCACCTTGATACTGCCTTTCCCCTCGTCCCGAAGAGGCCCGAAACACGGTGAAGCGGAGCATTTAAAATAAGAGACCGGGATTGGAAGATGCTCTTCCCTCCCTTTAACGAGAGGGTAAATCCCTCCCTCCATTTCATCTCCGCTTTTTCCACCCCCTCAATCTCTTCAATCATTCCTCCAGATTGGATGAATTTCTCAAGTAGACCCTGCTTCACGTCTTCCAGGTCGCCGCTCTTCCACCATCCGTCCATTTCATCATTCAATAAAAGGTAGGAAACCAGCGAGACAGGGAAAGAGTCCGAGAGGAGATTGCCCCGGGAGATCATCTGGAGCTGAATGAATTTTTTAAATTCGGGTGAGGAGATAGAAAGCCATTGATCCGTTCTCCCTTTTGGAAGTCCATCGAAGGGAAACCATCGCTTGATAAAAGATCGGGGATGAACAGGAAAAAGAGGGTCAGGCAGCTCCTTGCTTTTTAATTTCTTCAAAACCTGTTTGGTCCGGTCCAGTGCAGCATAGAAGTTTTCGATCAGATTCAATTCACCTGGGAATTCCCTCTTCCACTCTCTCTGAAGAACGGGACGCTCATGGTAAAGGTCGATCCTCGATTCAGGGAGGATCACCTGAAAGGAGGCCTTCTGCTCTGATCGACCCCCCCCTTTTCTCTCTCTCCGGCGGTCTGTAAGAAATGGAATCTTCTGCAGGAGGTTTGTCTTGATCAGTTTTTCCGAAAAGTTTGAAAAGGGAACAAATCGGTACCCATCTCTGGCATAAACGGAACGATATTTTTCTTCTTTAAGGAGGAGAACACTCCGGTTTTCCTTTGCCAGCCGGGTAGCGGCGATCAAACCGGCCAGCCCGGCGCCCAATAGGGCGACATCAAAGATTTTGGGGTGATGCTTCATGAGCTTACTTCCTTGGTTTAATCGACACCCAAAACTCTTATTCCCTCTTTAAGAAGCAGCGCCGTGGTTACTCCAGGACCGGTCTGTTTTTCTCTCCGCCCAAACCGTTCTACTCCGCAGGAGGGGCTTCCCTCTTTAAAAAAAACCCTTTCGATCTTATTCAGCCGTATCATCCTGAGGGCTTCCCTTGCTCCTTTGATAAATTGAGCGGTCACATCGTGTCCTTCAGAATTGATCACCTTTGCTTCCCCTTTCAGGACATCGAATCCGTTCCCCCCGACAATCTCCGCACGGCTTCTCGGGGTTGGAAGGCCTCCCAGCTGCTCGGGACAGACAGGGATGATCAAACACTTCCCTAATTGACGGAGCAGGCCTTTTCTCAATTTATGATTCCCATCATAACGGCTTTTGATACCGACCAGGCAACTGCTTAGCAAGGCTGCCGGGTTTGATTGTGAAGAGGTGGTTTCTTTGAATTTCTGAGGCAATCTCTTTTGCGGCATGATCATACCCCAATTGAGCGAAAATAAACTCCTTGGTTTAAATTCTTTCGGATAATGAAGCTACAAAACAGAGTATGTTGAGCCCTCTATTAAATCCCCCTCCCTCCGGGCCAGAGGCCCTATGGGCCGGCGGCAATCCCCCTTTATCAAAAGGGGGATGAGAATGGGTTCTCCCCTTTGGTAATTCTTATCCTGTTATAAACAGGCAAAGGGGAGTTAGAGGGGATTTTGTCAAAAATTTTAACTCAATTGGGGTTATACGTTTTGACCTTATACAAGCGATGGGTGGGCAAATTGCTTTTCAGACAAACTCGATGGGCTCCTGCTCCTTTTCAGCCTTTCCGATCTCCCCGATAAGAAATGTTTTCTCGCCCATGGAGCGAAGCCTTTCCAGAATCTCCCCTGCCTCCTTGCTCTTAACAATGAGGATCATCCCGATCCCATTATTAAAGGTTTTGAACATCTCATCTTCCGAAATATTTCCTTTTTCCTTTAAGAATGGAAAGATGGGAGGGATTTCCCATGTCCCCTTATGGACAATCGCCTTACAACCCTTTGGAATCACCCTCGGGAGATTTCCGGTGATCCCTCCGCCGGTGATATGGGCAATTCCTCCTATATTGAAATCCCTGACAAGGTTGAGAACCGTCTTGACATAGATCCTGGTGGGACGAAGGAGTTCCTCTCCGAGAACCTCTCCGATCTCTTCCACCCTTCTGGTGAGGTCCATCCGGTGGTGTTCAAGGATGACCTTTCTCACCAGGGAGTACCCGTTGCTGTGGAGTCCGCTCGATGCGATCCCGATCAATCTGTCCCCGACGGTGACACTGGAGCCGTCGATCAGCTGGGCATTCTCTACAATGCCTACGGCAAAGCCGGCAAGATCATATTCACCCTCTGCATAAAATCCTGGCATCTCGGCTGTCTCGCCGCCGATGAGGGAGCATTCGGCTTCCGTGCAGCCTTTGACGATACCGCTCACCACCTTGATGGCTTTCTCCTGGTCCAGCTTCGAGACGGCAAAATAGTCCAGGAGGAAGAGCGGCCTGGCTCCGCTGACCACGATGTCATTGACGCACATGGCCACCAGATCAATTCCCACGGTATCATGGCGGTCCATCAGGAATGCGATCTTCAGCTTCGTCCCAACACCATCCGTTGAGGAGACGAGGATGGGTTTCTTATACCTTTCAAGGTTGAGAGAAACGCACCCCGCAAAACCGCCGATCTTTGTCATTACTTCCGGGCGGAAGGTTGACTCAACCATCGATTTGATGGCATGGACGAACGAATCCCCCTTCTCACTATCGACACCCGAATCTTTATAAGAGAATTTTTTCATCGAATTATAATTAATCGAAGACCACTGAAAAGTCAAATCACTTGCGAATTTAAATTTAACCTGTTAACTTAATTGAGCTTAAAAACATTTATAATGCCCGGGACATGAGAATTGAGGAGTTTGACTACACCCTTCCAAGATCGCTAATCGCTCAGCACCCATCCCCCTGCCGGGGGGAGTCCCGCTTAATGGTCCTCGGCCGAAGCCAGGGCGTTATTGAGCATCGGAACTTTGGAGATATTCCGGATTATTTAAACTCCGGTGATCTCCTGGTGATGAATAATACCCGTGTTCTTCCTGCCCGATTGATCGGGCACAAAGAGACGGGAGGAAGGGTTGAAATCCTTCTCGTCCCTTCATGGAACGGAGCAAAGGGGGAATGGGAGGCCCTGGTCAGAAATGCCGGAAAGGTGAAGGGCGGAGTTCGAATTCAATTCGGTCAGGACGTCTATGGAGAATTGAGCGGTGTCAAAGGTGGAAGGGCGAAAATCACTTTTACCGGAGGAAGACCGGTTGAAGACCTTCTCCGGGAAGCCGGCCATATTCCCCTCCCTCCCTACATCAAGAGAGAGGATGAACCACTTGACCGGGAGCGTTACCAGACGGTTATTGCGGAGAAAGATGGATCGATTGCCGCTCCCACTGCCGGCCTTCATTTCACCCAGTCGATGATCCGGACCTTAAGGGAGAAAGGGGTCAAGATCACCTTTATCACACTTCACATCGGACCAGGGACGTTCACCCCGGTAAAGGCTGAAGAGGTCGAAGAGCACCGGATGGATCAAGAGTGGGTGGAGATAACGGAAGAAGCGTCAGAAGAGATCGAGGAGACCAGGATGCGGGGCAAAAGAGTGATTGCCGTTGGAACGACGACAACCCGCGCTCTTGAATCCTTCTCGGACCGGGAGGGCCGGATTAAACCCGGAAGAGCGCACGTCTCGCTTTTCATCCATCCGCCTTACTATTTCAGGGCGGTCGATGGATTGGTGACCAATTTTCACCTTCCAAAATCGACGCTGATCATGCTGGTATCGGCTTTTGCAGGCAGGGACCTCATTTTAAGCGCCTACCAGGATGCCGTTAAGAGAAAATATCATTTTTACAGCTATGGCGATGCCATGCTGATCCTTTAAGGTTTGAGGATAGAGGTTTGAGGTTTTAGGCAAAAGATTTTGCCTCCAACCTGTTGCCTCAGACCTAACGCCAAGGTATTGTGATGGCTTTTCATTTTGAGATCATCAAGGGAGATTCCCATTCACAGGCGAGGCTGGGAAGAATTGAAACCAGCCACGGCGCCTTAACGACACCGGCCTTTTTTCCCGTCGGGACACAGGGGACGGTCAAGTCACTCACTCCTGAAGAACTGGTAGAAATCGGCGTGGAAGGAATCCTGGGAAACACCTATCATCTTTACCTCAAACCCGGTCATGAGACTATAGGCAGGCTGGGAGGACTCCATCGATTCATCCACTGGGAGAGGCCCATTCTGACCGATAGCGGCGGTTATCAGATCTTCAGCCTTGCGAAACTGCGGAAGATCACAGAGGAAGGCGTCACGTTTCAGTCGCATATTGATGGTTCTCAGCATTTTCTCACACCCGAAAAGGTGATGGAGATTCAAAGGGCTCTCGGCTCTGACATCGCCATGGTCCTGGACGAATGCATACCCTACCCTTCTTCCCATGAATATGTGAAGGCCTCAACGAGACTCACGACCCTTTGGGCCGAAAGGTGTCTGAAGGAGAGAAGGAAGGATGATCCGGCCTTCTTCGGCATTGTCCAGGGCGGGATGTATCGGGATCTCAGGGAGGAGAGCGCCGGAGATCTGACCAGGATGGACTTCCAGGGATATGCCATCGGAGGGCTCAGTGTTGGAGAGCCCAAATCAATCATGCAGAACGTTCTGGAGTGGACCGCTCCCGTCTTACCCGAAAACAGGCCCCGGTATTTAATGGGGGTGGGAACCCCGGAGGATATTCTCCATGCGGTCATGCAGGGAATCGATCTCTTCGATTGCGTCCTTCCCACAAGGAACGCACGGAACGGAATGCTCTTTACCTCAAAAGGGAAAATATCGATCAAACAGGCACGGTATGCCGAGGATCCGGGGCCGATCGACGAGGCCTGCCGTTGTTACGCCTGCCTTAACTATTCAAGGGCTTACCTCCGGCATCTCTACCTGGCAAATGAAATCCTCTCGGCAAGGTTGAACACGATCCACAATATCTATTATTATATGAAGTGGATGAAGGGAATTCGGGCCGCCATTCAGGAAGGGCGGCTCGCCGAATTTTATAAGGCTCAGATTTCTCAGATGAATGAAGCGCCTTCTGATGGCGCGATGTATCATCAGACAGCTGCTTGTTAGAAGCCATGTAGGGCAAGGCCCTGCCGCAGGAGTCTTGCCTGCCTCAGGCAGGCTTAAAACAACCCTGAAGGGTTACCCTATAAATGATATCATATTATTTTTTGTTTAGACCTAAACTGTAGCCGCACCCTTTAGGTTGCGTGATTTTACCTGCCCGCCGAACCTGCCTTCGCCGAAACGCTTCGTGCAGGCAGGCAAGTTCTTTGGCAGGCGGG
>Ga0154725_1135_pt1 | contig 19693 bp, 16 predicted proteins | sample Rifle2008BG16ft_FD_105733 | JGI IMG/M metagenome (GOLD analysis project Ga0154725, IMG submission 105733) | Deltaproteobacteria bacterium RBG_16_49_23 | reverse complement strand
TTTCATTTAACGTCGGTCTTCAAGACAATATCTTCACCGAACGGTATCTACGAAACCCTCCTGAAAGGTGGATTAAGTGAGGAGATTTGCTTATGGAAGCGTCGTCATTCTTGGAATTTCTCTCCTGCTTCTGATTGAAAGTTCCGGCGGCGTCAGTGCCCAGGTAGAGGCGGGAAAAGAACAGGGAGGGGACGAAACCCGGATCGAACCCTCTTCTGATGGAACCTCAAGGAAGTGGAAATCATTCCTGGAGACGCTTCCGTTTGAACTCCACGGATTTTTAGAGGCTCGCGGCGGTCTTCGCACGCAGGATGATCCACACGAATCCAAGACTGCGACCTTGGGGGAAACAAGGCTTCAACTTCACCTCTTCAAAGCTCTTGGTTGGGCGAAGTTCAGAATAAAGAGTGACTTCCTCTATGATGGAGCGGTGGAAGGGGCGGACGTTGACCTTCGGGAAGCCAACGCAATTTTCACTCCATTCGATTTCATGGACCTGAAGGTCGGAAGGCAGATACTGACGTGGGGGACAGGAGACTATATCTTTATTAACGATTTATTTCCGAAAGATTATAAGTCCTTCTTCATCGGTCGCAACGATGAATATTTAAAGGCCCCCTCGGATGCCCTTAAGGCGAGCTTTTACACAAAGGCCGTAAACTTCGATTTCGTTTACACCCCGCGATTCAATCCAGACCGTTTCATTGACGGAAAACGGCTATCCTATTTCAATCCGCAACTGGGCCGGTTGGCCGGCGAAGACGCAGTGATTTATCCACGAAAGCGTGATGAATGGTTTGAGGATTCCGAAATCGCATTGCGCTTATACCGTGACATTAAAAGTTATGGTTTGGCTCTGTATGGCTACAATGGATTCTGGAAGAGCCCGGTGGGATTTGACCCTCAAGCGGGGAAAGCGACTTTCCCTCGCCTTTCCGCATACGGCTTAAGCGCCCGAGGAAAGGTCTGGAAGGGAATTGGAAATATTGAGATGGGATACTACGACTCGCGAGATGACCGAAGCGGAAAGGACCTTTTCATACCGAATAGTCAGTTTCGGTTTTTTACAGGATATGAGCAAGAATTGGCCAAAGACTTTAATATGGGAGTCCAATATTACTTGGAGCTGATGTTAGATTACGGCGCCTATAAGCGCACCCTTCCCCGAGGCAGTCAAGCCGCTGATGAGTACCGGCACGTGATCACTCTCCGGCTAACAAAACTTCTCATGTACCAAAACCTTAGACTTTCGCTGTTCACATTCTATTCGCCTTCGGATCAGGGCGTTTACGTTAGGCCCAATATTCATTATAAAATTACCGACCACTGGTCCGCTGAGGCGGGCGCAAACATATTCTTCGGTGAGAAAGACCATACCTTTTTCGGGCAGTTTAAAGATAATACCAACGTTTATTTGAGTTTGCGTTGGGGTTTTTGAAAATCCAAGGAGTAAATTTATGATTTCAAATCGTATCTACCTCGATTTCAATGCCGGCACACCAATCGCTCCTGAAGTGGCGGAGGCGATGAAGCCCTTTCTGAATCGACATTACGGCAACCCTTTCAGCCATCACTGGGCAGGAGAACCTGCCAGAGAAGCCGTTGAACAGGCTCGGAGACAGATGGCTGATCTTCTCCGGTGCCACTCCGGTTAGTTCAAGGACACGGGCACGGGGTCACCCATTAAAAGGTTTAAATAATTATTAACTATTGACAGAGACGTCAATTTTGATAATGAATTGTCACGGCAAGAAGGCCGTAAGTTCACCCCGTTGTTGCATAAAGATGCGGTTGAATCAACTGCATACCCCCATAAAAAGGCTGTTTCTACCCTCCGGGGCGTAGGCCCCTATGGGCCGGAGGCTCTTTTGAGGATACCTTTCAAAGGTCACTCTTGGATTGATCCAGGGGACGACATTGATTTTAAAGCCATTCCTCTCTGGGTAAGGGTTTGATAAATTCAGGCGCCGAATTTAATGCAACAACAGGGTTCATTATTCAGGAGGACTCTATCATGCCATTGCCAGTAAATAGGAAATTATAGTGAACGACTTAAAAAAGTTGTCACCCTGAGCGCTCGCGAAGGGTCTCGCAGCCTTGAGATTCTTCGCTTCGCTCAGAATGACAGCTATAAGAATGTCACATTACTTAAGTCGTTCACTATGGTCATGCCTGAAACCATTTTTTGACACCATTTTTCATTTTTCTATCCTCCCCCTGCCAACTTTATGGCCATCTCAAACGCCTTTTCCATATCGGGTAAATGGCTCATTTCAGGGACAACCTGGATATACCGAACAATGCCCTGCTTGTCCACGAGGATGACAGAGCGTGCAAGAAGCATCGATCCTTCTGTAAGAAGCCCTATGGAGCGTCCGAATTCGCCTTGCTTGTAATCTGACAGGTATTGAATATTGGTAAGTTTAGCTTCTTTCGCAAATCGTTTCTGAGCAAAAGGCATATCCCGGCTGACCGTGATGCGTTTGACATTGCCCGGAAGTTTATCCCCCTTTTCACCCAGGTAATGGGTTTGCTCCTCGCAGACCGGCGTATCGACTGACGGAACAATGCTCAGAAAAAGAATAGAGCCTCTCTCCTTCGATAAATCCACTGAATTCACGCTCACCGCATCCACTAATTCAACTGATGGCAGAGGTTTCCCAATGGAAACCGGAGAACCAAGGAGTTTTACTGTTTTACCTCTAACACTTACCTGACCTCCGGGCTGCGCTGATTCGAGATCAAAAGGTATCGTGAGCCGAGTGGTTGCACATCCGGATAGTAGAAACATTACAGAAGATACAAACAAGATTAAACATTTTTGAATTTTCATGGCCATCCCTCCTTATTATTCTCTATTTTATACCCCCAACCCTAATTAATACCTAAATTGAGCGATTCTTATTGAAATAACCTGTAGTAGCCTCGGTAATACTGGAGCGTTTTAAGAACACCCATTAGGTGTTTCTGTAGGGCAAGGCTTAAGCCTTGCCTGCCTGCCACAGGAAGGCATTATAAGCAACCCTAAAGGGTTGCCCTACGATTAAATTTATTTAAATCGCTCAATTTAATTAATAATTAATCATCTCCCCCATAAAATTCAATAAATTTGCACTTCCTTCCCTTTTTTATGTTAAAATTCTGTCTAATTTATCCATGGAGAGGTTGATAGATGCAAATTCAATCTATTTTTTCTAAAAGATATTTATCTATACTTATGGGGATACTCGTCTTTCTTGGATTATACCTGACCAGCCTATACAGTTATCCCCTCTTCCATAGCCTTGCCGAATTATTCTCCATCGTCATAGCCTGTGGCATCTTTATGATTGCCTGGAACTCCCGCCGTTTTATTGACAATAACTATCTCCTTTTCGTAGGTATTGCCTTCCTCTTTGTCGCTACAATAGATCTGATTCATACCCTGGGCTATAAAGGCATGGGGGTATTTCAAGGGTATGAGACCAATCTACCTACCCAACTTTGGATCGCTGCCCGTTACATGGGAAGCATCTCGCTGTTTATTGCTCCCTTCTTTCTCAGGCGGAAGTTGAACGTCAAATTAGTCTTTTCCATATACACGATAGCCACTTCTCTTCTGTTTGTCTCTATCTTTTACCGGGAGGTCTTCCCTGTTTGCTTCATCGAAGGGGTTGGGTTAACTCCATTTAAGAGGGTGAGTGAATATATTATCTCGCTGATTCTTCTTGGCTCTATTGTTCACCTTCTTAAGAATCGGAAAGAGTTCGATCAAAAGGTTCTGCAATGGGTAGTTGGGTCCATCATACTGACCATCGCCTCTGAATTAGCCTTTACGTTTTATATTCATGCTTATGGATTCTCAAACCTGGTCGGCCATTACCTCAAGATCATCTCATTTTATCTCATCTATAAAGCTCTCATCGAGACAGGTCTTACAAAGCCCTACAATCTTTTATTTAAGAACTTGAAACAAAACGAAGAGACACTGCGGAAATCCAGCGAACGCTTCTCCAACATCTTGGGAAGTTTCAGTGACGGCTTATTTACACTCGACGATGAAATGGTTGTCACCTACTTTAGCGATGCAGCCGCCAGGCTCTTAGGCCGGAAAGCCGAGGAGATCATTGGGAAAAAACTTTTGGATGCCTTTCCGGAAGCCAAGGGATCTGTTTTCGTAGAAAAATATGCCGAAGCGATCCTTTCCAGGAAATCCATGGCTTTCGAGGCCTACTTTGGTGTGAAGCCCTATGAGAACTGGTACGATGTTAGAGTGTATCCCTATGAGAATGGGATCTCTGTCTATTTTCAGGTGACCACTGAGCGCAAACGGATGGAAGATAAAATGATTCACCTCGCCTCCTTCCCTGAAGTGAATCCCAATCCTATTGTGGAGACAGATTCGACCGGCCATGTGCTCTACCTTAATCCGGCGGCCAAACAATTACTCCCTGACCTTCAGACAGTCGGATTCTGCCATCCCTGGCTGGCAGGTATAGAATCTTTCGCCGAGAGGGATAAAAACCAAAAAAAAGTGGGAGGGGTTCGTGAAACAAAGATCGGTGAGACCTGGTATGAGCAGACCATTAGCCACGTTTTAAATGGCAAACGCTTGCGGATCTATAGCCATGATATCACCGAGAGCAAGCGCGCTGAGGAGAATTTAAAAATCGCTCTGGAGGAATCCAGGCGCCGGGAGAGGGTCATTTCCGCTCTCTTGAAGAGCACACAAGCAATACTTCAATACCAAGAATTCAAAGAAACCGCCCAATCCATCTTTGATTCTTGCAAGAATCTCATCGGTGCAAAGGCCGGGTATATCTCCCTATTAAATAAAGATGAATCTGAGAATGAGGTTGTCTTTCTGGATTCAGGGGGGTTGCCATGCACGGTGGCCCAGGACCTCCCCATGCCCATCCGCGGGCTGCGCGAAGTAGCCTACCGAACGGGCAAAACGGTTTTTGACAATGACTTCTCCAAAAGCGAATATATGAAATTTATGCCGGAAGGCCATGTGAGCCTGGATAATGTCTTATTTGCTCCCTTGATGGTCAAAGAGAAAGTCATCGGATTGATGGGCCTGGCAAATAAACCGGGCGGGTTTACTGAAGATGAGGCACAGATAGCGACCACTTTCGGTGAAATTGCCTCCATTGCTCTCCATAAGAGTCAGACCTTAGAAGCCCTGAAACATAATGAAGAACGGTTCCGTTCGGTCGTTGAAACGGCAGGAGATGCTATCGTCGCTATTAACAGTAGTGGAAATATCATCTCTTGGAATCGTTCGGCAGAAGTCATTTTTGATTATCCTGCGGAAGAGATGATGGGCAAGCCGCTTCTCTCCATCGTGCCCGATCGATTTCGCGAAGCTCATCTGAGTGGAATTCACCGATTGAGCCTCACAACTGATAGACAAATCACCGGGAAAACGGTCGAAATGTTCGGCCTTAGGAAGGACCGAAGTGAATTCCCTCTCGAACTCTCCCTGGCTTCCTGGCAAACAAAGGAGGGAGTCTTCGTCACCGGAATCATCCGGGACATCACCGAGCGCAAGCGGGCCGAGGAAGAACTATGCAAGTCGCGCGATGAATTGGAATACCGGGTTCTGGAAAGAACGGCGGAACTGACAAAAACCAACGAAGCGCTGCAGGCGTCCGAGGATCGGCTCCGTTCCCTCTCTTCTCAGCTCTTAACTGTCCAGGAAAAAGAAAGAAAACGGATTGCCCGGGAAATTCACGACGGGCTTGGACAGACACTCGCTGCGATTATCTTCGGCCTTGAGAGTAAGTTAAGCCAAATAGAAAAAGAAACCTCTCATCACGGAATTTCGTTGAAAGACATCCTCTCTCTGGCTCGAAATGGCATGGAAGAGGCAAGAAGAATCCAAATGGACCTGCGGCCCTCTATCCTCGATGATATCGGGATTCTATCAACCATTGGGTGGTTTTCCAGAGAATTTCAAAAAATCTATTCCCACATCGGCATTGAAAAGGAGATCCTGATAGCAGAAGAAGAAATTCCCGATTCTTTGAAAACGGCCCTTTTCAGAATAGTGCAGGAGGCCTTTAATAATATCGCCAAATATAGCAAAACGGATAGGGTCCGCCTCTCTCTCAGAAAAACAGAGGACAAAATTGAAATATCCATAGAGGATAAGGGTGTGGGATTTGATATGGAAAATATAAAACACGGGCTGGGGCTCGCAAGCATGAAAGAACGAACCGAACTCTCAGGGGGAACCTTCTTCATTGAATCAACAGTAGGAAAAGGAACCTCTATAAGGGGAATCTGGCCAATTTAAATTTCAAATTTCAAATCGCAAATTTCAAACTGCAGATTGAAGCGAGCTGAACAAATGCATTTTATGTTTCAATTTGAAATCTGCAATTTGCAATTTGAAATTACTTATTCCCGTGTCACCATGCCATGCTCGATGGCAAAAGCGGTAAGGGCTTGAACATTATGGAGGTTCAGTTTTTCCATGAGGTTGGAGCGATGTTTCTCAACGGTTTTCACGCTGATGCAAAGATCATCCGCGATCTCCTTATTCTTAAACCCCTCTGCGATCAATTTCAGGATTTCCCGTTCTCGATGAGTCAGTGTCTCCCATGGAGTTTGAGTCTTTAAGGCCTTTCTTCCCTCCAGATATCCCTCGATCACCTTTTCAGAGATCTCTGGACTGATAAAATGCTTACCGCTTAAAACTTTTTTCACAGCCATGACCAGTTCGGCATGAGTGGAGTCCTTCAGGAGATATCCGTCAGCTCCGGCCTTGAGTGTGGTGAGAATATACTCCTCCGCCTTATGGATGGTGAGGGCCAGGATCTTCGTCTTTGGAGATCGCTTTTTAATCTCCCCGATAGCCTCCATCCCATTCATCCGGGGCATGGAAAGGTCGGTCAAGATAAGATCGGGCTTATATTTCTCAACACATCGGATGGCTTCCCGGCCATCCCCGGCCTCTCCCACGATGTCAAATTCGGGGCTGGATGAGAGGAGGGCTTTTAACCCTTCCCTGAGAATGGTGTGGTCTTCCGCAATTACGATTCGATATTTTGAGCTCATAAACTCTCCGTTTCCCCCTATTTTTCCGAAAATACTGTGTTTGGGGGACTGAAATACATGCCACACCTTATTTATCATTTTATTGATTGGGTGTAAAGTCCAAGAAAACTATTTAAGAAGGAAAACCCCTATGGTTAAAGTTTTAATTGTGGAAGATAGCGCCATGTACCGGCAAATCCTCAGGGACACCTTACATTTTCGATTTCCAAAGATAGAAATTTCAGAAGCTTTAGATGGAGCAGAGGTACTCGCCAAGCTCACTGCCTCTCCCCCGGATATCATCTTTATGGACCTCAAGCTGCCCGGCGAAAGCGGCCTTGAATTGACAAGAAAGATAAAAATGCAATACCCGTCTACGACCATCATCATTCTCACCAGTTATGATCTGCCGGAATACCGGGAGGCCGCAAATCAATACAAGGCCAATCACTTTCTGGCAAAAGGGTCAACGACCAGGGATCAAATCCTTAAATTGACTGAATCGATTCTCTCGGAACAAAATGCCGGTGGGGAGAAGTGACTTACCGAATAAGGAAGAAAAACGTTGTCCCTGTCTGAAGGGCGGGAAAAGCGCTTATTTAAGCAAGATACAGATGATTTAATCTAAAAATACGGTCTTCACCCGATTTACTTTCTAAACCATTTTTAGGAAACTCAGCTAAAAGGAGGAAATGCCATGGGAAAAACAATCATATGGGAGACGAAGATGGATGGGGCCCTGGCCCGCGCTAAGACGGAGAATAAACATATCCTGCTCGATTTCTTTAACCCTGGTTGAATTGGATGTAACCAGATGGATGCCGTGACGTATCCGGACGAAAAAGTAATTGCGTTTATTGAAAAGAATATGATTCCTCTGCGGGTAGCTTTTGATTCTCAACCGCTTGCCGCGGAATTCAGCCTCAAATGGACCCCGACCCTGATCACGCTTGATCCTGACGGAAAGGAACACCAGCGAACGGTCGGCTTTCTCCCTTCCGAGGAATTGATTCCGTCGTTATTGCTGGGCATTGCAAAGAGCCATTATGACCGGGAGAAGTTTAGCGAAGCTCTCACAATTCTGGATCAAATCTTGAAAGAGGCTCCTAAGAGCGACTCCGCTCCGGAGGCCATCTATCTGAAAGGGGTCTGTGGATATAAGAGCACCCACAAACCAAAACCTTTGAAGGACGCCTACGAGGAACTTCAGGCCAGGCACCCTTCGAGTGAGTGGACAAAGCGCGCTTATCCCTATCGGTTACTATAGGGGGTAGGGTGCGGCTACATTTGAAGCTCCTCGTCCACAGGACGGGGCTTCCCGGAAATGAAATATCATTTATATTGCGCCCCTTTACCCCGCCTACAAGACAGGGCTTGCGGGGCGCTTGCCGGTCAACACCCAAATTGCTCAAATGAGAACTCAACAAGCGGAGGTCAAGACAAAGATGTGCCGCCCCGATCCATTCGATCACGGAATATTTAAAAATCTCAATATCCGAGTCTGTATCCAAATACCTTTCAAGGAAGACCGGATAAAACCGGACTTCTTTAATTGTATCCCGAAGGAGGATCTTCTCAGAGAACATCAAGGGATAAACAAAAAGGACCCCCCTGTCCTCTTTGAATGGACTGGCTATTGAACGAAACCACCCTCGCCCTCCCCCTTCGATGGGGGAGGGCGAGGGTGGGGGTGAGAATTCATTTTCAATTCAATTGATGAGGAGGTCGGTATGAAGTGCGATCGCTGCTGTGGTGAAATGGCCTATGAGAAATTTTATGGTCCCAGCGACTATTTTTGGGGATGGCGATGTATCTTTTGCGGGGAGATTATCGACATGATGATTTTGGATAACAGGAAAGGATTTCAAAGTCCTTCCCCGGTGAGACATCGATTTGTAAAAACGCCAAGACATAGGGGAGGGTGAGGCCCGGATGATAAATCGCTCGAATTAGATTTTATTATTTTTAGGACACCCTGGATGTCCCTTTTTTTTAAAATTTGACTTAAGTCAAGGTTTTTTATATATTTCAATAAGATTTTGAATCTATGATTTTTTCTCTAACCTGAATCACTCCCCTCATTAAAGTTTCGCGGGGTAAAAAGGAGGTTTCTTATGGAGAGGAAGACAGCGCGCAATTTCTTTATCTGGGGAACGGCGGTCTGCACGGCCATCTTCATCTGGCTCACCATCGACACCCACACCACCATCCCCAAACGGACGAACACCGATAAACTAACGGATGAGGTCGTCCGGGGGAAGAGGGTCTGGCATAAGTATAATTGTAACGATTGCCATACGATCCTCGGCATTGGAGGTTATTACTCTCCTGATATGACCAAGGTTTATTCCTCACGGGGAGAGAATTGGCTGAGGATATTTCTGAAAAATCCGGAATCTACGGATCCCCAGAGAAGGAAGATGCCCAACCAGAAACTATCTGGCGATGAAATAAAGAATCTCATAACCTTTTTTAAATGGGTGGATGCAATCGATACCAATGAGTGGCCGCCCAAACCCATCACCGTGGCAAAAGTAACAGGAGCCCCCCTCGAAGAGACAGCCCAGATTTTAAAGGGGAAGAATGTCTACAATCAAAACCGTTGTGATCTCTGCCACCGAATCGGGGGACAGGGGGGAGTGATCGGCCCCGATCTCTCCCACATTGGCACGAAACGGGATACCAAGTGGCTTTCGAATCTGATTATAAATCCTAAATCAATCAACCCAATGACGCAGATGCCGGCCTATCCGCAGCTTTCCGAAGATGAGGTCCAAGCGCTGGCCAGCTTCTTGGGAGGACTAAAATAAATGCGGATTTCGGAATTCGGATTTCGGAATTTTAATTCATGATCAAATGGTTTTATTCCGCAATCCGCACTCCGCAATCCGAAATCGGAAAAGGAGGAAAAAAAATGGTTTTCGAATCGCAAAAAGTGGCATCGAAATATTTCGTCATTTCGGCAGTCTTTTTCGGACTTCAAGTGGTCGTTGGCCTCCTTCTCATTTTGAAATATATCTGGCCGGACCCCCTGATCGGAATCATTCCCTTCAATACCGCCCGGGCCATCCATACCAACCTTTTGGTGGTCTGGATGATCTTCGGATTCATGGGAGGCACTTATTATATCGTCCCGGAAGAGTCGGGAACGGAACTGTACAGCAAAAAGTTAGCCAACCTTCAATTCTGGCTTCTTCTCATCGGAGGTCTGGTGGGCGTGGTGGGATTTCTCTTTGGCTGGACAGCAGGAAGGCCTCTCCTGGAGTTACCCGTTGAATTAAAATGGGCCATTGTAGTCGTCGCCCTGATCTTTATCTTCAATGTCTTCATGACCATGATCCGGACGAAGAAATGGACCGCCATCCAGGGCATGCTCCTGGGAGGGATTGTCATGCTGGCGGTCATGTGGCTCTTTGGGATCCCCTTCTTTAAAAACCTTACTCTCGACTATTACTACTGGTGGTGGGTGATCCATCTCTGGGTGGAGGGGGCCTGGGAGCTGATTGCTGCCTCTCTCATGGCCTTTGTCCTGCTCAAGATCACCGGGGTGGAACGCCAAGTCATAGAGAAATGGCTTTATGTCGAAGTGGCCCTTGTCCTGATCACCGGAATCATCGGGACAGGCCACCATTATTATTGGATCGGAACTCCCGGATACTGGCTATGGTGGGGCGGGATCTTCAGCGCCCTCGAACCCGTTCCAATCGTCTTAATGGTCTTTGACACACTCAATCATGTGCGGCACAAAAAACTGGAGATCACCAATCGTTTGGTTCTCTACTGGACGGTTGGATGCGCCCTGTTTCACTTCTTCGGCGCTGCAGTGATGGGGATGCTTCACACATTACCGCAAGTCAACCGCTGGACACATGGCACTCAGGTGACCGCCTCTCATGGCCACCTGGCTTTTTTCGGCGCTTATGCCATGCTCATCCTGACCGTTATCTATTACGCCCTTCCTGCATTGAAAGGGCTGAAACAATTTAACCAAAGGAAAGGATTCTGGGTTTTCTGGATTACGGTGAGCATGATGCTGACCCTAGGATTGGCCTTTGGAGTGGCAGGGGTGATTCAATCTTATATGCAGAGAGGATTGGGCATCGATTTCCTCACGGTTCAGGGTTTTATGAAACCCTGGTTCATCGCTGTCTTCATCGCAGGGCTGGGATTCTTCATCGGAGTGATCCTCTTCATCATCGATGTGCTCCAAATTGCGATGAAAAAGGAATAGAGGAATAGAGGAATAGAGGAATAATGGAAGACTGGAAGAATGGAATGATGGGTTTATTTAATCAAAGCAATAAATCGCTTCTTTAGAACCCAATATTCCATTATTCCAGTCAGTGTGCGTCATGTCTGTCATCGCTGAAACGATCGATATCATTAAAGAGAAGGCCCCTGCTCCGCTTCAGGACGTGCGGGTCGATGACCTCGTCATTGGCATTTTCTTTACCGGGATAAAATTATCAACCGGCCACGGGGGCTGTGCCTTCACACCTATCGGGGAGATTCCGGAAGCGGTCTGCTGCCCGACCTCAGCCGCGCGAATGCCCCATGCAGGAAATCTGGAAGGGAGGCCGGTTTCGGAGATGCTCCCTTATGCCCTGGATCACAACGTCCTCAAAACCGCCATTGGCGTGGCCGCGCTGAATGCCCTTTCCCAGTGGATTGTCGAGTCGGGAAAAGAGAGGGATTATGAATTACTCAAAGGGAAGGATGGCTTCGACCTCCTGGATATCCAACCCTATGAGACGGTCTCCCTGATAGGCGCTTTTCCCCCTTATATCAAGAGGCTGAAGGCGATGGGAAACCCCTTCTTCATTATCGAAAAGAACCGTCAGACCCTGAGGCCGGATGAGATGAAATATTTCAAACCTGAATCCGAAATGAAAACGGCCCTCGAGAAATCCCAGGTGGTCATCAGCACAGGGACGACCATTGTCAATCATACCTTCGATCCCATTCTCTCTTTGATCACCCATGGCAAACGAATGGCCATCATTGGTCCCACCGCGAGCATGCTTCCTCATGCCTTCTTTAATAGAGGGGCCCACGTGTTGGCAGGAGTTAACATTTTAGATCCGGAGCGGATGATTAAAATTCTGAAACAGGGAGGCTCCGCCTACCATCTATTGAAAGAATGTTCCCAAAAGATCGCTTTTGTAAAAAATTAATATGCAGTCAAATTTTGTGGTATAAAAATTTTTGTATGAAATAATCTTATCTTTAGAAAGGGGGGACTATTATGTTTAGGATGACCTTCATCTTTCTATTCACTATCCTCTTCGCTTCTTCGGCCTTTGCCCAGGTCTGTGTGGAGTGCCACAAAAAGGTGACTCCCGGCATTGTTAGCGACTGGCAACTGAGCAAACACAGCAAGAATAAGATCGACTGCGCCGTCTGCCACGGAAACGAACACAAGTCATCCAAAGATGTTGCCAAAGCAAAGATTCCCACACCCGACACCTGCGCCACCTGCCATGACAAACGGGTCAAGGAATTTAAGGCCGGAAAGCACGCCGCAGCCTGGGCGGCAATGAAAGCCATGCCTACAGCGCACTGGCAGCCCATGTCCTTGATGGAGGGAATGAAAGGCTGCGGTGGCTGTCACAAGATCGGATTAAAGTCCGAAGCGGAAATTAAAGAGCTAAAGAAGACCGGACCTGGGTTTGGCGCGGCCTCCTGCGATGCCTGTCATACCCGTCACACTTTCTCTGTTCAGGAAGCGAAGCAGCCTCAGGCCTGTCAGACCTGCCACATGGGCTTCGATCACCCACAATGGGAGATGTATTCCGGATCCAAGCACGGGGTTCGATATCTGTTGAAACAGAACAAAACGCTTCCAGCAACTGCATCAGCGCCGACCTGCCAGACCTGTCATATGTCGAATGGAAACCATGAGGTGCGAACCGCATGGGGGTTCCTCGCTGTGCGACTCCCCATGCCTGAGGACAAACAGTGGACGTCTGACCGGGCTACCATCCTTCAGGGTCTTGGCGTCCTTGACCCGGATGGAAAACCGACCGGACGACTCGATGTGGTGAAGGCTGCTGATGTGGCCCGGTTGACTCAGGAAAGCTGGCAAAAAGAACGGGATAAGATGCTCAAGACCTGCAACAAATGCCACTCCGCCAACTTTGCGAAGGCAGAACTGGAAAAAGGTGACCAGATCATCAAGGATGCAGACCGCCTTATGGCTGAGGCCATCCGTATCATCGCTGACCTCTACAAGGAGGGCCTCCTTCCTAAACCGAAAAACTATGCATATCCTTTCCCTGATCTTCTCACCTTTCACGATGCTCCGACCGTGATCGAGCAGAAACTCTTTGTGATGTTCCTTGAGCATCGGATGAGGACTTTCCAGGGGACCTTCCATGCCAACCCGGATTATGCCCTGTGGTATGGCTGGAGCAAGATGCAACAGAGCCTAACCGAGATCAAAGAAAGGGCCGCAGACCTGCGTGAAAAAGCCAAGAAATAACTGATGGAGGAATCCCCTTTTCGGGGATTCCTCCATATCTTTTTCTTGCCCTTAACACCTTATTCCCCTATAATAACGATCTTATGAAAACCTTTTTCCCCTGGTTGATGGTTGGGTTTTTCTTCCTTCCTCTCCTTTCCCACGCCACCCCCGAATATGCCGAACAAACGAAATTCGATTGCCGGCGATGTCATGTGGAAGCCACCGGGGGAAACTTAACAAAGGCCGGGGAGTACTTTAAGGAGGACTTAAGGCTCAAGGGGCGATACCGTCCCCTCCATCCCCTTCAAAAAATGATACGGTTAATCATTGGCTATCTCCACCTCCTCATGGCTATTGCCTGGTTTGGGACGATCCTCTATGTCCACATCCTCCTGAAACCCGCTTATGCGGCAAAGGGCCTTCCGAAGGGAGAATTAATTCTCGGATGGCTTGGGATCATCGTTCTCTCGATCACCGGTGTGTTCCTGACGATTTCACGCATTCCGTCCTGGGAAGCTTTTTCCACGACAAGATTTGGTATCCTGCTGGGGATTAAAATATTGCTGTTTGCAATCATGGTGACGACTGCCGCCGTCGTCACTTTCTTCATTGGGCCCAAACTAAAAAAACAGAAAGCCGCTCCCTTGCCCCAAAATAAAAAGAGGCTCACACTGGAAGAACTTTCTCGCTTCGATGGCAAGGAAGGAAGACCCGCTTACTTTGGGTACAAGGGAAAGGTCTATGATGTGAGTTCAAGTCGGCTCTGGAAAGAAGGGAGTCACATGAACAAACATCCGTCAGGCAATGACCTGACGGAAATGATGCCCACGGCGCCCCATGGGGAGGAAAAGATCACTCAAGTCCATCAAGTCGCGGAGTTGTTCCCTCATGGAGAAAGGAAGGAAAAATCGGGTCACGAAAAAGTATTCTATTTCATGGCCTATATGAACCTGGTCTTTGTCTTCTTGATTACTTTTATTATTGCTCTCTGGCGCTGGTGGTAAACAAAAAAATCAATGACCAATGACCAATTCTCAATGTCCAATGAACAATGATCTATAAACCCTGAACATTGTTAATTGACCATTGATGATTGGCAATTGATTATTGTTTACATTTTTTCCTTTAACTCCATGGCTTCGAAGATCAGCTGGGTGACCTGGTCGAAGTTAAAGGGTTTGGAGATGATGAGGTCGATTCCGTTTTCGCTCATCTTCTCTCGATTCAGCTCCATTCCCCACCCGGTGATCATGACGACGGGGATTTTAGGATTCAATTCTTTTAGCGCCCTTCCCACATCCCAGCCCGAAACCTTTGGCATTCCGAGATCGGTGAAGACCAGATCAAATTTTTGCTCCTTAAAACGCTCTATCCCTTCGTCCCCATCTGAAGCTACCTCGACCTGATGACCTTTGGTCATCAGCATCCGGGAGAGGATGTCCCGGACAGCCTCCTCGTCGTCGATCACCAGGATTCTTGCCGAACGCATCATCCCCAGTGGTTTCTCGGCCTTCTTCTCCACCTCTTTGACCTCTTCCCCGTAACCCGTAGGAAGATGGAGGATAAAGACGGTTCCCTGCCCGGATTCGCTCTCGACCAGAATCTCCCCGCCATGACGTTTGATGATTCCGTATGAGACGCTCATCCCCAGTCCGGAGCTGGTGACCCCTTTGGTGGTGAAGAAGGGATCGAAGATTCTTTTTTTCACCTCCTCCGGCATGCCGATGCCCGTATCGGAAATTCTCATCTCCACCCAGTCCTCCGAATGGGGCTGGGTCAAGAGGGTGATCGTTCCTCCCTTCGGCATGGCATCAACGGCGTTGAAGAGGATGTTGGTCAAGACCTCTCTCAACTCGGATGGATTCCCCAGGATGTAAGGAACCTCTCCAAGCCTTTTGACCAGTTCAATCTGGACCCCCTTCTTTTGGGCCTGGTCCTTCCATCTCGGCTCGGTGATAGCCGCTACCTCATGGACGAGGTCATTGAGGGAAAGAGGAATGAATTCCCTATCTTTTCTTCTCCCTGTAAAATCCTGAATACGGCGGACCGTCTCCGCCCCATCCTTTGAGGCTTTTTCAATGATTTTTAACCGTTCCCGGACTTCTTCGGGCCCATAATGATCAAAGGAATAGAGCAGGAGTTGAATATTCCCAAGGATGGCAGCCAGGACATTATTGAAATCGTGAGCCACTCCGCTTGCCATCTCCCCCATGGCTCTCAACTTTTCGGCCTGGATGATCTGATCCTGAGCCTGTTTTAATTCGCTGAGGGTCTGCCTCAAATCGGAGAAGAGCTGAGCGTTCTCAATGAAGACGCTCACCTGGCCGGCGAAGGAGGAGAGGACTTTAAAATCCTCTTCGTCAAACCCGTTTATCTCCTTGCTCTCGACATCGAGGACGCCGATCACCTGGTCCCTTACCTTAAGCGGAAAAGCGGCTTCCGACCTTCCGTCCGGAGAACCCGGTATATATCTAGGGTCTTTTGATACATCGGGGACACAAAGAGGTTCGCCGGCATGGGCCACCCATCCGACGATTCCATCGATGCCGACCCGGAACCTCATAGGCTCCACCTCTTTAATGTCCCGGCCGATCACCTGTCTGATATAGAGTTCATTCTTCTCCCGGTCCAGAAACAGAATGCTGCATAAAGGGTGGCCCCATTGAGACCTGAGGAGTTCCAGAGCATTTCTGAGCAATTCGTCAAGATCGAGTGTCGAAGATAGTTTTTTCCCAATTTCATAGAGGGTCGTCAATTGCCTGATCTTGGCTAAGGAGTCTTCATAGAGTTGAGCATTTCCAATCGCAATGGCCGCTTGCTGGGCGAAGTTAAAGAGAAGGTCAATTTCATTTTGATCAAAATGTCTTTTGGGGTCGGAAGTGCCGACCATCATCGTCCCGATAACCATCTCTCTGACCACAAGAGGAACACCCAACACCTCTTTTAAATGGTAAGAGTCAAGTTCTTTCAAACGATTCGGGTGGCGCTCATAATTTGCCCATAGGACAGGCGATTTCTTTGTGACGATTTCCCCCACAATACCTTCAGAAGGAACTGAAATCTCTCTGCCAATCAAAGACTCCGGGAGTCCATGAACGATGACATTCGCATAACTCAGCTTCCTATTGTCCCAGAGGGTCACCGATCCAGACTCGACACCCAGGAGGCCTACGACGCTGTCAATGATCTTCTTCAAAATCACCTTCAACTCAAGTTTGGAGGCAATCTCCTGACTGATGGCATAGAGGGTTTTCTGCTCTTCCAGTCGCTTGACATTCTCCGAATAGAGGGCGGCTCTCTCCAGAGCGTTGCTGATGATCTGCCCGATGGAATTGAAGAGGTTCCTGGCAGAGGGGGGGAACTGATAAAATTCCTTTCGGGCAATATTGAGGGTCCCGTAGATCTTCTCTCTCGATTTGAGAGGAATCACTGCCAGGGATTTCAAACCCTCTTCGATGGCAAACGGGATGGCCTCCGGATAGCCGGGATAGTCCTCAATAAAGAGGGGCTCCCCTGAAAGGGCGACCTTCCCTGTCGCCCCTTCTCCCAGCTTCAATCGCTTCATCCCCTTTGAAAAGGCCATTGAAAATCCCTTGTGAGCCACATAGATCAGCTCATCGGTCCTCTCCTCTAAAAGGTAGATGCCTACCGACTGGATTTCCGTCATTTCGACAATCTTATCCAGGCTCTTGTTCAGGATCTCATCGAGATCAATCGACTCGTTAACCGTCTGACTGATGGCATTGAGGATCGAAAGCTCTTGGTTGAGTCTGACGATCTCTTCTCCCTTTCCCCTCTTCTTTTCCCCCTTCATAGGACAATCTCTTCCTTCCCTTTTACCCCGTTAGAAATAATGCCCCGTTGCTCCCTCCGGGCCAGAGGCCCGCTGGGCCGGCGGCTGCCGCGGGGTTGTGAATCCCATTTCAGAATGATTCCAGCGGGGTTTAATGCCCCGCTAAAATTTCTAATGGGGTTTATTCCACCAGGATCAATCCGAAGATATTCTGTTCCTCTTCGTGTGTTTTCACTACCTGGATAGGAAAACCATTCTCCCTTGCCGTCTTGTAGACATCCACCCCGCAGGCCTCCATGGAGGGCCTCGCCTCCATCCCGTGTTTGCAAAGATTGTTTAAATCACACTCCTTACAGAGGCGGCAGGGCCCGGAGGTCATACTCCAGGCTTTATAATAGCCTTCGAGGAAAATATCCATCTCGAGCCGAACCAGAATCTCATTGAATTGCTTTGTCTCCTCCCTCCTTTTGATCCCATGGGTGATGCGCCGGTGGAGCAGGATCGCCTTCTGATAGGAATTGATTACTTTCTGGGTGACTTCCGGAGTGGGAGTGTGAGGGGGGCAACAGTGGCTTCTTCCAAATCCCGGACATCCGAACTGACATTTCAGCCTGACCCATTCGGCAATCGCAACCGAACGGGGATCGATCACCTTTGCCCCGTCCACTCCTCTCTCAAGAGCCCTTTGACAATATTCCTCAACAGACCCCATCTTTTCTCCTTTCTCTTGTGCAATACTGAGGCGTTCCCCTAAACCCTGAATTTCCGTTTATCATGCAAGCATAAAGGCTTGCCCTACACATGAAAATTGCCCTTTATTATTTCACCCCTCCCAATTCCTTAATCTCCCTCTGAACCTCCTCCCTTTCCGGACTTCCCCGCTCCAGCCAATCGAGGGAGGTTCTGAAGTGAAGAAGGGCGCTCTTATTTTCACCTTTCAATTTAAAATATTTTGCAAAATAGAAGTGAGAGAGTCCTTTCTGGCCTATTCTCCCGTAAACAGAACCGAGATTATGATGGACATCGATCCACCCTGGATGCTCCCTTTTGACCTTTAGGAAGAGCGGCAGGGCGCGGGTGAAATCCCCCTTCTCCTGATAGCTCCTTCCAAGATAATAAAGGGCCGACAGATCTTCGCTCCGGTCATCCCCGTTTCTGGAGATCGAATGAACCGCTTCGAGGTTTTGGATCGCCTGATCTGTCTTTCCGGAAAGAAAAGCGGCAATCCCCAGTTCCCGCAGGACATCCCTGTCTTTTGAAGCCAATAAGTGTCCTTGTTGAAAAGCCTCGATCGACTTGTCTAATCGTCCCGCCTTCCGGTAGGCGAGGCCCAGACCATAATAGGCGTCCACATTCTGTGGACTGGTATCAACCATGGATTGAAAGTGGTTGATCGTCACATGAGGCTCTCTCTCTTCCACAAAGGCTTTGGCCTGGATCTTTCGATAAGTTCCGGAGGTTTTAAAAGGTCCTGCCGGTTTGGGCCCTGTCTGGAGAAGATTCTCCATGAGAGAGATTCGATCTCCGATGGCCGGATGGGTCGAAAGATAGGTGGGTATTTTAGGCCCGGAGGTGAGGCTGAGCTTGTAAATCTTGTTCATAAAGGTGATGAGTCCGTTAGGGTCATAGCCCGCCTTGACCATATATTGAAGGCCGGTATGATCAGCTTCGACTTCCATCTCGCGGGTATATTTCAGGGCGAGGGCCTCGGCCGTGGCCATGGCGGTGGTCGCCACCGCTTCAGAGGCTTTCCCTCCGCCCAGAAGAACTCCTGCGATGAGGGCTGCCATGGTGGCAATGTTAAGCCTTTTTCCCCTCTCTATCATCTGTGCTACATGCCTCGCCATCACATGGGAGATCTCGTGGCTGAGGACGCCTGCGACCTCCTGCTCATTCTCTGTCAAGACTAAAAGCCCGGTGGTCAGAAAGATGTGACCTCCTGGAATAGCATAGGCATTGGGATCCGTTCCGTTGATGAGGTAAAATTTGAACTCAAAAGGATTCGGGCTCACCTGGGCCACCAAAGAATGGCCGATTCTGTTGATATAGGCCTGGAGGGTCAGGTCTCTCACCCATTCGACATTTTTCTCTATTTCGAGAAGGATCTTCTTCCCCAGCTTCTTCTCCTCCTCGGCCGTCATTCCCCATGAAATTCTTACAGAATTTCCGAAGAAAAGGCAGAGAAGAAAAGAAATAACCCAAATTGAAATCTTCTTCGGGGAAGGCATCTCTTCAACTTTTCCAAAGATTATTTTGGTAAGGTTAATCTTAACACTTTCCTTTTTTCTCGACAATAAAAAAAATCCCTTCCGGGTTTCGTGCGGGTAGCATCCCCCTCTTAAGACTAAGAGGGGGTGAGGGGGAGTTATGGAATTCTTGCGGAATGATCCAGCATTAAAACAACGGCGACGGGA
>Ga0154725_1125_pt1 | contig 19701 bp, 19 predicted proteins | sample Rifle2008BG16ft_FD_105733 | JGI IMG/M metagenome (GOLD analysis project Ga0154725, IMG submission 105733) | Deltaproteobacteria bacterium RBG_16_49_23 | reverse complement strand
AAGTAGTGGTACAAAGAGTCCGCTTCTAGGTCAACCCCGATGATTTTGGCCTGACCCAGAATCCGGGCAACCCCTTCCAGGTGTGGAAGGGTCTCGATCCATTCATAGGAAAATTTATTTCCATCCATCCTTTTTGCCGATTCCTTTCCAATTATTCAAGCTGCCAGAATACCTTACTTTGCGAGTTAACCCAAGGATTTATTGAAAATGGCCAACTTTTTTCTAGAGGATGCCAGAGAACAGTATTTAAAAAACTAACTTGTTGAATGTTGAGACCCTTCTGGCTTCTTTCTGCACTATTTTAGGGATTCCTTACACAGCGTTTCGTTTGGATATTTTCACACCCTGTGCTGTTTTGATGTGGGTTTTGGCGCCGTGAGGTACATGACTATTGCGGAGAGCAAGGCAAGGACCGAACCGAGCCCGAGGGCGGCCGTCCAGCCAAACCACATGGCCACATAGCCGGTCACACCCGGCGCCACGATGGAGGCAAACGCGCTTCCCGTATTCATCATCCCAGTGATAAACCCTGCCTTTCGCACGTTCATGTCCATGGGCAGACTCCAGAAGGCCGGGAAGTTCATGCCTGCCAGGGAGATGGTTATGGTGATGAGCCCCACGGCCACCTCGGCATTCCCCGCCTGGGTCACAAACCACAAACACACAGCCATTGCCGGCGCCCCAGCATAGATCAGGGTTCGCCTGGCACTGCCGGTTGAAAAACCCCTCTTCACAAGTGCATCCGATAGCCAACCCGCTCCATTCGTGCTGATCAATGCCGCCAGCCAAGGCAGGGATGCAAAGAACCCCATTTTGATAGTGGTGTAACCGCGTGCCTGGACAAGATAGGTCGGCAGCCAGTTCAAGAACAACCACCAGGTATAGGTGAAACAAAAATAGGCGATGGCAAGCCCCCACACAGCTTTCGAGCGAATCGGGGCATCACCAACGGATACGCCTGTCTCCCCCGCCTGACCTGCTTCAATCTCTCTCAGGTTTTCTCTGCTCATGCCCTTGTGCTCGGAAGGATATTCAGTGCTATAGAGCAGCCAGGCGCCGGTCCACAGGAAGCCCAAAATGCCATAGAAATAGAACATGGCTTTCCAGCCGAACCCGGTCATGATCCATATGGTCAGCGGCGTAGCAATCAACGGTCCGGCGGCAACGCCTGAAAGGTTCAGCCCCTGAATCCGAGCCCTCGCCTTTCGCGGCACCCACCTTGAGAGCACGCTGGTTGCCCCAGGGAAATTTACGCCTTCAGCGAGGCCTAACAGTCCCCTGACCAGATACATGAGGAGCGGAGTGCCGGCAAACGGCGTCAATAGCGTAAAGAAGGACCATCCGATGCTCCCGGCTGCGAGAACTTTCCTTCCGCCGAACCGGTCGCCAAGAAGTCCTGCGGGAATCTGCGTGAGGATATACCCGACCCCGAACATGGACATGGCCAGCCCCAGGATGCCCATGTCCCAGTGGAAGAGTTTCATGATCGTCGGGGCCGCGACGGAGAAGTTGACCCGGTCAAAATAGCAGATCATGGTGTTCGCGAAAACAAAAAGCCCAATGATCCAGTAGGCGGGAACAGACCGTTGTTTCACCTCTGCGGCAACGCGCTCAGAGCTTTCCAAGGATGTTTTTCTCCCGGTAAAAGAGGATAGGAAGCAGCGGTCCATTGCAGGTCCTTTCAGTGAACGACTTGACAACCGCAACCGCTTACAAAGAGAGTGAGGGGGACGTAGGGGTAAAGACCAATGACTCGTTCCACTCATCCAACCCCGTCATCTCCTCCAGTCTGGCTTGTCTCGGCATGCCCCCTCATTGATTCCTTTCTTTAACCCATATCAAGCATTATTTCTCTTTGCACCAATGTTATATGCACGTCTTGTTGAATGTTGAGATCTGACCCCTCCGACTTCTCATAGTCCAGCAAAGCGGGACGAAGAATGGATGCTCTTGCGCAAAATCAATGAGCAGTTTCTTTTTTCAATCTGAAATTTGAAATCTGGAATCGAAGATGACCCATTTTTTTAGGGATGGCATCATCATTCACATTTCAAGACCTGGGTGACCCCAATCCATACTTCTTATGACCTTAGATGACACCTCAGCGAAACTTATTTTTAGCAATACTGATTTGTAGGCGTTTCCCTAAGGCTCCGGCAACGCGCTCTAAGGTGGATAACTTGATATCCTCTGCATGGTTCTCAATTCTTGAAATGGCAGTCTTCCTTGTCTTAAGACGACGAGCTAACTCCTCCTGGGTTATTCCTGCCTCTTCACGAGCCTGACGGAGCACGACCCCAATTTTGAACTGCTCGTAACCTTCATCAAAGCCTTTGGCAAATGCTTTGTCTCTCTTTTTCCTCTCTTTAATATATTTTTTTAGGTCGCTCATTTATACCCTCCTTTTAAGAAAATCTCTTCGATTAACTTCTGCCCTCTCTATTTCACCGGCAGGAGTCTTTTGACTTTTTTTTTACAAATCCATGGGTAAGTACAACCGAGTGATTCATAAAGAAACAAAAGATCCGATAGGCATTTGAGCCAAATTGAATTCTGCATTCCCAGATATCCTCCGTTCCGGCAAGCTTTTTGAAATTCGAAGCCGGCACAATATCCATATCTTCCAATACCTGAGAACCCAGACTATCTTTTGTGCGACTTTGCCAGGCAAAGAATCGAGAAACTCGTGTACGGGACATTTGCCATCAGCAGTTCTATAGAAGATAACTGTTCTGTTCACAAAATCATGTTAACTTTGATGTTAACTCAAGTCAAGGGGAATTTAACCTGGTTTAAAGAGCAAACTCAGAAACTCAGTTAGGGGAGGAGAAAGAGTTTGACTGGAAAATGGAAGCACCTAATAAAGAGGAAGGGATGATTCTTGGAATGATAAGACTATTCGGAGGACAAAACTCTTTTCAATTCATCCGTTAAAGCCGGAACAATCTGGAAGAGGTCGCCGACGATCCCGTAGTCGGCATAGTTGAAGATGAGGGCATTGGGGTCGGTATCGACGGCGACAACCGTTTTACAGGTGCCGATGCCGAGAACATGGTGGATCGCGCCCGAGACACCGAAAGCCATATAGAGTTTGGCGGAGATATTCTTCCCGCTCTTTCCGATCTGGTCTTTGAGATCCCTCCATCCTTCATCCACAGTGGCCCGTGTTGTTCCTACGGAGGCATTGATGGCATCGGCCAGGTCCTCCATGATCTTAAAGTTCTCAGGAGCCTTGATTCCTCTCCCTGCAGCCACCACAATATCTGCTTCAGTGATATCCAGCTTCGCTCCGGCCGCTCTTTCAAATCCGGTCACCTTCTTCCTCACCGAAAAGGGGTCAATACGGGGAGAGACTGGAATGATCTTCGCCGACCGATTGGGATTTTCATTGACGAGAAAGGTATTATTTCTCACCGTTGCCATCTGAGGCCTGGCCTCGGAAAAAGCTATTTCCGCAAAAACTTTTCCCCCGAAGAGAGGGCGCCTGGCTGTGAGTTTTTGATCTTCTCCCATAGACAAGCCCGTACAGTCGGGCACATAGCCTGTTTGAAGATGCATGGCCAGTCTCGGAAAGAGGTCCTTTCCGGTTGATGTGGCTCCTCCTAAAAGGAGGGACGGTTGATGCTCTTTCAGCAGCGAGGCAATACTCATTAAATAGGCGTCCGAAGTATAGGGCGTGAAGGACGGGTCGTCCAACAGATAGATTTTGTCAGCAAAAGGAGTCAGGCTTTTTGCCGCTTCCTCAAGGCCGCTTCCCAGAAGAAGGGCGGCGACCTCCTGGCCTGTCTTTTTTGAAAAATCGATTCCCGCGGAGAGAAGTTCAAAGGCGATTTTTTTCACCTTCCCCCCCTGCTGCTCTGCAGTGACCCAAATCTCGTTTGGCATGATGCACCTCTTTTTCAATTTTGGATTTCGGAATGCGGATTGCGGAATTATAGTCCCAATAGGCCTTGTCACGGATTAAAAGATATAGAGACCTAAAGTTTTAGAATTTCAATTCGCAATCCGAAATCCGCATCTGAAATTCAGATGACTTTTGCTTCCTCTCTGAGGAGTTTGACCAGTGTCTTCACATTTTCAGGGAAATCTTCCTTGATCATTTTTACCGGAGGCCTTTTAGGCGGAGGAAGATATTTCTGAACCTTCACCCTCAGAGCCTGAGAGCCTACATCCGCTGGGCCCAACCCGAGGGATGCAAGGTCGACCTTTTTAATCTGTGCTTTCATCGCCTTCATGACGTTCATGACCTGGGGGATTCGAGGAGAGTTCAATCCCTTCTGGCATGTGAAGAGGGCAGGGAGGGGGCAGGTAAGAATTTCCTTTCCATTCTCCACCTCCCGGGTCACTTTTGCCTCTCTACCCTGGACATCGACTTCGAGACTGATGATGGAATGGACATGAGGAATTCCCAGGCATTCAGCCACACCGGGTCCGACAATGCCGGCATCATCGTCCATGGCCTGCCTTCCCGTTAAAATGAGGTCAAAGGGTTTATCTTTGAGATAGGCGGCGAGGGTTCTGGCGACGGCAAACTGGTCAGATCCCTCGAATGCAGGGTCAGCGATCTGAACGGCCTCATCCGCTCCCATAGAGATTCCTCTTCTCAAGGCATCCACCCTGCGGTTGTCCAGAGTCAGGACGGTCACTTTACCGCCAAATTTCTCTTTCAGTTTCAGACCCGCCTCCACTGCGATCTCATCAAAAAAGCTGGTGAAATATTTATTTTCTATCTCCAGTTCCAAATCCGATTTGACCTTTATGATCGCCTCTGGATCTGGAACCTGCTTGACGAGGACATAAATCTCCATCCCAACCTCCAATGAATCTGAGGCCGTAAGGAGTGAGGCGTCAGGGGTTAGGGGTAAACCCACTTACGACTCACTCCTTACGGCCTCACGGATTGTTAATCTTTGCAATAGATTCTTCCCAGATAGTCACATAGGACTTCGTGGGTGCCGCCGCCATAGAGCAGGAACTTAGCGTCTCTCCAGAATCGCTGGACAGGATATTCGCTGCAGAAAGCGTTTCCCCCGTAGATCCTCATCCCCTCCTCAACGGCATACATACACATTTCCGTGGCATGATACTTTGCCAACATGCACTCGTTTGTACACGGAATATTGCTCTGAATCATCCAGGCACATTTGTAAAGAAGGGTTCGTGAAGCCTCGTACCAGGCCCAGAACTTGGCGAACTTTTCACGGATGAGCTGATATTTACTGATGGGGTTGCCAAAAGCGACCCGGTTATTGGCGTACTGCCTTGCGTCCTCCATGGCCTCTTTGGAAATGGCGAGGGCGTTCATTCCGGTCATCACCCGGACTTCGTTGAGAATTTCTCCGGCATATTGAACACCCTTCCCGATTTCTTCTCCAAGGAAATTCTCGTCAGGGATGAAGACATTATCGTAAACCAACTCGCCCGTTACCGAACAGCGAGAGCCCAGCTTATGGAGTCTCTGACCTGTGACGAACCCATCACGATCTGCCGTCTTCTTTTCAACCAAGAAAAAGTTGAGGCCTTTCAACCCCAATTTCGGATCGACTGTCGCCATCACGGTGGTAAATTCAGCAATGGGCCCATTCGTAATCCACTGTTTTCGGCCATTGATCCTCCAACCTCCATCCACTTTGGTGGCAAGCGTTCTTGTTCCACCGAGGTCAGAGCCGGACTGGTCTTCGGTAAAACAGATCGTCCCGATCTTCTCCCCTTTGATGGCCGGCACCAGAATCCTCTGCTTAATCTCTTCGTTTCCGAAGCGGGCAATGAAATAGGTTCCCATCAGGATCTGCATGATCGCCGACATGGCAAACCCACAGGACCCTCTTGCCAGTTCCTCATAGAAGATCATCTGAGTGATGGTATCGGTCTCCATTCCGCCATATGTCTCCTGGTGCCTTAAACCGAGATATCCGAGGCCGGCAAACTCTTTCCAGAGGTCCCAGGGAAATTCCTCTTTTTCGTCCAGTTCTTTCACCCGGGGCATAATCAGACGGTTAACCGCATCCCGCACGGTCTGTCTGAAAAATTCCTGTTCTTCGGTAAAAGAGAAATCAAGAGCCATAGGCTACTCCTTCCATCGAATGCGGATTGCAGATTGCGGAATGCGGAATTCAATTCCGAAATCCACAATCCGAATTCCGAATTCAAATAATATTTTTCTCCTTGAACTCTTTTAACTGGGCAGAGCTGTATCCCAGAAGCCCGCCATAGATCTCTCCATTATGTTCCCCGAAACGAGGAGGAAAACTGAGCGTCCGGTTGGTTGATTTCAAATAAGGGGTCATGCAGGGAGGAGGCGCCACCGTGACTTCGAGACTCGTTTTGGGGTCTTTACTTCGAATCAGATTGGGTTTCACCAAGGGATCTTCGACCACTTCTTCGATCGCATTCACTTTGGAGATGGCAATGGTTGCCTTATTAAAGATATGGATCAATTCACCGGTGGTAAATTTCCTGGTAATGACGTTGATGGCCTGATTGAGATTCTCCACATCGGCAATCCGGCCTGCATTCCGCTCATATTCCTTTTTGGAAAGCGATTCGAATCCCGGGATCTTCGTCAGCGTCTCCCATTGTTTATCATTTCCTAAGGCAACATAGGCATAGCCATCTTTGGTTTCATAGACAGAAACCGGGGAGAAAAACTCGTGGGTATTTCCCCTCCGTGAGACTTTTTTCTTGAAGGTTACCGTATGCGTAATGGCCTGGGTCAGCCACGAGACCGTGCTTTCGAACATGGAGAGGTCGATGCGGCACCCCTGACCCGTCACCGCTCTCTTATAGAGAGCCTTCATCAGGAGGCCATAACCATGCTCGCTTGCGCCCATGTCAGGCAGAGGAATTCCCATGACCTGAGGGCTTCCTCCTTTTTCTCCCGTCAATTCCATCAACCCCCCTCTGGCCTGCAGAACCGGATCGTAAGCCGCTTCATTGCTCTGAGGACCGAATCCTGTCATTCCGAGCCAGATGATATCCTCTTTCACCTTTTTCAGCATCTCATATTCGATTCCGAGTTTAGGATAATTCCTGGGAAGCTGATTCGTGGCAAAGATATCGACCTTCAATTGGGTCATCAGTTTCTTCAGAATCTCCTGTCCCTCCGGAGTTCCTATGTCCAAAGTGAGCGCTTTCTTCCCAGCATTGATGGACAGATAATAGGAGAACATCCTGTCTTCTTTCAAGACGTCATCTCCGACTCTCCGGTTGGGGTCGCCGTAGATCGGATGCTCCATCCGAATCACATTGGCTCCATCCTCAGCTAAACGGAGGGTCAAATAGGGAAGGACCGTGGCCTGTTCCAGACTTAAAACCGTAATATTTTTAAAAAGGTCGCTCTCTTCCATCCGTGCTACCTCCCGGATAAAATTTTGGATACTGTATACAAGAATTTTATATACCTAACCTTACGAATTTGTCAAGAATTTTAGAATGGATTTCAGATGGGTCAGCCCATTTCTCTTTTCAGTTTTTCGGTGAGTTCAGAAAGATTTCCATATTCGATTCCGGTCAGCTTCCGGATCATTCCGGGGAGTCTGGTTCCCTTTTTGTAAATGATCGTGACCTTTTTCCCCATGCCGAGAGCGATTCCGATTTCAAAGAGGACGTCTTCCCTTTCAGGAGAGGAAAGGTGATAAATTCCAAACCTGGCACGCCTGATCCGATCCATCCGGTGTTCCAGGGATTCCTCTTTCCGGGGGACTTCGCTATCCTTCATGGGGGTCAATTCATTTCCCTCGAAGGCGGATTGGATGGCGCTTCTCATCTCAGGATCTGCAATCCCGGAAGAGATGAAATATTGTCCTTTGAGGGAGACCTCGACCATTTTAGGCGTGGTCTGGATCTTCTTGAAAAGGGTCCGGTCCAGAGTCAACTCTTTGATGGCTGACTGAAGGATATTCTTTGCATTCTCAAGGTCCCTCTTATAACGGGCGGAGTTGATCCTGCTTATTTCCGGCGAGGCAAAGGCTTTGACATTGACCTCCCGGAACCGAAGGGCTAAAAAATTTTGAACATGAGTCGATTTGGGACTGAATGCCTTCTCCAGGATCGTCCGGGTTTCGATATGCCATTGTTTAAAGAGTTCGTTGTCAGGATGGAGATCTGCCAACTCCTCCCATCGGTTTAACTGGTCTTTGATCAGGTCAACCGGATCTCTCTCCGCCATACCCCGTGCTCCTCAATCTATTATCATTGAGGTCAAGAATAGCAATGGATGGAGGGAAAGTCAAATGGTTTGCTCTATTGAGAATAGGCTTGATTTGTGATATAGAAATTCTATAGTTGATAATCTCGTAAAAAGTCAACATCACCCTTCGACAGGCTCAGGGTGAACGGTCTAACCTATTGATATTCCGTTCGTGCTGAGCTTGTCGAAGCATGAACGGAATATGGAAAACGACTTTTTACGAGTCCATCATAGTTGGATCAAAAATAAATAGAACCGGAAGGGTCAATGTCCATGCTGAAAGGAAAAGAGATCGTTTTAGGGGTTGCCGGGGGGATAGCGGCTTATAAGGCTGCTGAATTTGTCAGGCTTCTGGCCAAACAGGAAGCCCGGGTCCACGTGGTCATGACCCGCAACGGACAGGAATTCATCACCCCCCTCACTTTGCAAACCCTATCAGGAAATCCGGTTGTCACCGATCCGTTTGCCCTCCTCGAGGAGACACAAATCGGGCATATTGCACTGGCCGATCTGGCTGAGTTGATCGTCATTCTTCCTGCCACTGCCAATATCATCGGAAAAATCGCCAACGGGATCGCTGACGATTTTCTATCCACCCTGGTCATGGCCTCGAAGGCCCCTGTTCTTTTTATTCCTTCCATGAATGTAAATATGTGGGAGAACAAGGCTCTTCAGAAGAATATCCGGATCCTCGCGGAGAGGGGTTACTATTTCGTGGAACCCGGAGAAGGAGAGCTGGCCTGCCACTGGTATGGAAAAGGAAGGCTGGCTGAATTGAGTGAGGTCCTGGAGAAGATGGAGGATATCCTATCCCCGAAGGATTTAAAAGGAAAGCGAATCCTTGTAACTGCCGGTCCAACCCAGGAATCGATCGATCCGGTTCGATTCATCACCAACCATTCTTCAGGAAAGATGGGATATGCATTAGCAAAGATGGCAAGACGGAGAGGAGCAGAGGTGCTATTGGTGTCAGGTCCTACCTCTCTTCCTATTCCCCGTAGCGATATCAGACTGGTCTCTGTAAAGACGGCGGAGGAGATGCGAAAGGCTGTTGTGACCCATTTGAAAGACTGTTCGGTGATGATTAAGGCGGCTGCGGTTTCGGATTACCGTCCGAGGGAGATAAGCCGGACGAAGCTGAAGAAGACGGATCCCAGTGTCTCCTTAGAACTGGAGAGGACAAGGGATATTCTTGGAGAGATAGGAAAGAAGAAGGGAAAACGAATTCTTGTTGGATTTGCCGCCGAAACCGAGGACCTTGTCTCCAATGCGAGAAAAAAATTGAAAGAAAAGAACTTAGATCTGATTGTGGTCAATGATGTGACGAAACCGGGGGCGGGTTTTGCCTCGGAAACCAACCAGGTAAAGCTTCTCTACTCATCCGGAGAGGTGAAGGATATTCCGTTAATGTCAAAGGAAGAGGTTTCTCGGGTCATCCTGGATGCGGTCGTCAGTTTATTGAAACAAAAAAGCAGATAAATTAATGGTCAATGATCAATGAACATCGGTCATTGATCACTTATTCGGCATCGGCTTTCTTCTCTGCCTTCTTCTCGTCACTCTTTACGCTCTTCGGTTTTTCGGACTCTGTTTTTTCCGACCGACTCGCTTCCTGGCGGCTTTTCGAAGGGTAGTCATTCACATAGAAGCCAGAGCCTTTCAAGATGAAGTTGGTGGCCGATATCAGTTTTTTAGCCGGCCCCAAACATTTGGGACAGGCCGCATTGCACTCCTCATCTATTTTATGAAAGATCTCAAAGACCTCTTTGCATTTTCGACATTGATATTCATAAATGGGCATTCGACCTACCTCCTGTTAGACCTGTAGACTCATGCTGGCGCTCATCTCTTTTTTCAACTTTTTTAGGGCCTCGCTCTCAATCTGCCTGACCCGTTCCCGCGATAGTTTAAGGTGGGTTCCGATTTCCTGGAGGGTGAGGGGCTCGTCAGACATGATCCTGTTTTTAATGATAAAAACTTCCTTTTCGTTTAGACGTTTCAACGCCTTCCGGACCTCCACTTCCCGAATTCCTTTCTCCTCTTCCTGAGCCAGCAGTTCTTCCTGGTTGGGAGACTCTTCCTGAAGGAGGTCGAGATGCGTCAGCTCTTTCCCTTCATCAAACGGAGCATCCAGAGAGAGATCCCTTGAGGCCATCCTCTGTTCCATCTCAATGATGTCCTCTTTGGGAACATCGAGGTCTTTGGCCAGAAGTTCATACTTCTTTTCATTCTCCCGGTTCGATTCGAGCGCCTTTCTCACCTTGCCAATCTTGTAAAAAAGCTTCTTCTGCGCCTGTGTGGTTCCGATCTTCACCAGGCTCCAGGTTTTAATGATAAAATTCTGCATATAGGCCCGGATCCACCAGATGGCATAAGAGATGAACCGGTATCCCTTGTGGGGGTTGAACTTCTTGACCGCCATCATGAGTCCGATATTTCCCTCCTGGATGAGGTCAAGAAGTTTGACGCCATAGGATTTGTATTCAAGGGCCACCTTGACAACGAATCTTAAGTTTGATGTAATTAATCTATGCGCCGCATTAATATCATTGTGATTACGATAATATTTTTCAGCAAGGTCGAACTCCTCTTCCGGCGTTAAGAGGGGGAACTTATTGATCTGTGCGAGATAGGTATCGAGGGAATTCTTGACAACCGGCAGACCGGACATTATATAAACTCCATATCGATCTATTAGCACTCCTTCTTCAGGAGTGCTAATAATATAATATATTGACTTTTAGAAGTCAAGATAAGTTGCTCAATTTATTGTTATTATTAAATAATATTCAGCTTTAGTTCATATGTTTTAATTTTTCTCCGGAGGATGCCATGGCTGATGAGAAGAAGGCTGATGAGAAGGAAAAGGAAAAGAGTTTTGTTGTAAGGGATAGGAGGTTTACAGCTAAAAAAGAGGAAGAGAAGGTTTCTCCCACAGAAGAGAAGAAGGAGGAGCCATTAAAAGAAGAGGCCCCGGGAGAAGAGATTCCTCTCCAGGAGATCAATTTCACAAGCTTCATTTTCTCACTTAGCACATCCGCCCTCATCCAGCTGGGAGAGATTGAGGATCCATTTACCAAAAAAGAGTCAAAAAATCTTCCCGTAGCCAAACAGACCATTGACCTCATTGGAATGCTGGGGGAGAAGACAAAAGGGAATCTAACTTCAGACGAAGAGAAATTTTTAGATAGCGTCCTCTTCGACCTGAGAATGAGGTATGTGAAAGCGGCCGGATAACCATAAACATGGAATCATGGAAGAGTGGAATCATGGAATGATGGGCAAACATTTCTATTCACATTTAAACCCAATATTCCAGTATTCCAACATCCATCCTTCCATGTCTTTTTATTTTTTGAAAGTCAGATAGAAGCTGCTTCCTTTTCGATGAATTTGGAAGAGGATCCCTTTTTCGAGGCTGGCGTCTTTCATCGCCTTTTCGAAATCTTTTAATGACTCGATCTTCTTCCGGTTGATCTCCAGAATCACGTCCCCTTCCTGAAGGCCCATCTCATCGGCGAGACTTCCATCCTCCACGGCGAGGACGACCACACCCTGTTTGACTCCGGTAATACGGAAGCGGGTCGCTAATTGAGGCGTCAATTCTTGAAGCCTTGCCCCTAACTTTTCTTCTCCTTCCTTCTCCTTTTCCTTCTCCAATTCCGCCTTATCGGGCATGGCAGAGGTGGTGATGTCGATCGGTATCGCTTTCCCCTCTCTGACAACGCTGAGTTTCACCTTCTGGCCTACTTTTTTCTTCTGGATTTCCTTTACCAGTTCCCCCACATTCTTAACGGGCTTATCGTCTATCGATTTGATGATGTCACCTGATGCCAGTCCGGCCTTTTCCGCGCCGGTTCCCGGATAGATCTGCCCGACCAACACCCCTTCCTTCTCTTTGACTTTGAAATGCTCCATCATCTCGGGGGTGAGGTCCTGGACGCTGATTCCCAGCCAGGGCCGTACGACTTTGCCTGTTTTGATGAGATCGTTCAAAATCTGCTTGGCCATATTGACGGGGATGGCAAAGCCGATCCCTGTGCCCGGCTGGATGATCATGGCGTTGATCCCGATCACCTCTCCATCAATATTGATGAGGGGTCCACCGCTATTGCCGGGATTGATGGAGGCATCGGTTTGGACGAAATCTTCATAGGTTCCCGTTCCCAATCCGGAGCGTCCCTTGGCGCTGATGACCCCGACGGTGACCGTATGCTCGAGTCCAAACGGACTTCCAATCGCAATCGCCCATTCGCCGACATCAAGCTTATCGGAATCTCCCAGAGTGGCCACGGGAAGGTCCTTGGCCTTGATATGGAGAACAGCGAGATCTGTCCTGGAGTCCTGACCTTTAACTGTGGCAGTGAATTCCCTACCATCGTTAAGGCGCACCTTTACTTTATCCGCCCCTTCAATCACATGGTTGTTCGTGAGAACATAGCCCTCTTTGTCAACAATGACCCCTGACCCACCGCTTCTCTGTCGGTGCCGATATTCCTTTCCCCTTTCCCTGGGGCCGCCAAATCCCTTGAAGAATTCTTCAAAGGGGCTTCCCTTAAAAAACTCTTCTCCAAATCTTTCCCATGGTTTAATTGTGATCGTCTTTTCCGTCGTGATATTGACGACGGAGGGCTGGACTTTTTTGGCAACCTCCACAAAGGCTTGCCCAAGCGATTTGGCTGTTGTCAATTTATCATTCTTGGGCAGTGAGTTGGCCCTGTCTTTATCTATGCAGAAGAAAAGACCAAACAGGAGAACTGTAAAAGAAAGCCCCAGGATCAGTTTCTTAGCCGTTTTTTTGCTCACCGTGCGTCCCTCCCAATATCGATATTTTAAAATTATCCTTTTTTTTGTGGGATGTCAAATGTCGATAAAAATTGGCGAAATATTGGAGGCAAGGAAATAGATGAGATTCAAAGAAACATTACACTTTTATCGATTTTCTGCCTTCTATGAATCCCTTATCAAAAATTTTTAAGCTCATTTCTCGAAATTGCCGTGGGGTGACGCGTTCAATCGATTGCCTCAGTTTTTCATGAGGGAATGGGAATCTGGGGTGGGCCGAGGCAAAACCGATGACGGCAATGTTGGTTGACTGGACCGACCCCATTTCGCCGGCAATACGATTCGCCCAAACGATATGGGTTTCGATCCCTCTCTGCATCAGGTAGTTTCTGATCTGTTCATTCATAAAACCGGCATCGGAATCATTGATAAAACCGAGGCCGCCTTGTTGGCCGGCTGCGGAAGGCCTAAGAAAATGGAGGGTTTTATAGGCTTCGTTCTTTTCGAGAGAGAGAAGAAGGTCGGCGCTCCCCTTCCTCACAAGGGGACTGTCGAATTGACCGATCTTCAGATAGGTGATCACCGAGCCTCCACGCTGGCTCATTCCATGATCCTCAGATCCAATGACGGGATATCCCTCCTGAAGGGCAAAATCGGAGAAGATCCGGGTCATCAGGAGAACGCCCTGTCCTCCCACACCTGAGATGATCATCTGGATGTTCATCTTCCCCAATGCGGATTGCGGATTGCAGATTGCGGATGGTTTAATCATTGGCGCCCCGTCGCTAAAATATTTTACTTTACCTGATAAATCCCTTCCTGACAGCAAACTTCCATGCAGAGGCCGCAGTCCACACAGGTCAGCCGGTCAATTTTCACACGGCCGTCCTCTCCTCTTATTAATGAGGGGCACTCAAATCGTTTGAGGCAGTACCCACAGGCAATACAGGCGCCTACCGCCGGCATATCGAACCCCGAAGTAGGACATTCCTGGACACAAACACGACACCCTGTACATTTGTCGTAATCAACGACATAACGGTCCTCGATTTTGGAAATCGCTCCCTCAGGACACTGGATCATACATGTGTCGCATTGACAACAAACCTCTTCATGAAACACAGGCAAAAGGGATTGAGGCATCTCTCCGCTTTTCACCTGAGGAAGACCCTTTTCTGGCGGAGGGATATGGCGGATATCGACCTTGACGGGATTCACTTTGACCTGCTCTTTTTGATAGATGATGCAGGGATAACGGGTAATGATGACAGCCATTCCACCCTCTGGTTGCAGAGTATATTGGTATGCTTTTTCGGCTTCCCGTATCAATCCCTTGATATCATAAGGATTGACCACCCGCAGGTATTGGACGCCACATCCTTTCACCAGTTCTTCAATTGAGAGGGTCTTACCGGGATGACCGTCAGCCGTCATTCCGGATTCCGGAGTGGGTTGCATACCTGTCATTGCGGTAATGGAATTGTCGAGGATGACGAGAATAAATTTAGCCCCATTATATACAGCATTCAAGAGTCCCGGGGCGCCCGAATGATAGAAGGTCGAATCTCCAATCGTGGCAATGATGGGAATGTCTTTGCCGTCTTGATGATAGGCCTGATAGAGGCCGCTGGCGAAAGTGATGGCAGCCCCCATGTCGTGACAGGTATCTACTGCTTCCATATTCATTCCCAGAGTGTAACACCCGATATCGCTGGGAAAGATACCCTGTGGAAAGGCCTTTTTCAAGGCGAAGAAAGAAGACCGGTGTGGACATCCCGAACAGAGGGTTGGCCGACGAATGGAAAGACCGAGATCGGACACCATTTTCTCAAGCGGGGCAGTGGAAGCCACTTCCGGCACAGGGATGGAAAACTTCCTGCAGAGATCCGATATCACCTGGGAGATGGTTTCGGGAAGCATCTCTCCTTCATTGGGAATGGGTCCTCCCAGTCTGCCGATGACTTTTGATTTATCCAGGATCTGAAGCTCCATCACGGGTTCGGTCTCCTCGAGGATCAGAACATGATCGCATTTCTCGATGAAGGACTCCACAATCTCCGTAGGAAGAGGGAAGGGAGTTCCGATCTTGAGAACCGGGATTTCCTCCTGGAGGCCTAATTCAGATAGGATATCTCGAGCGATGGAGTAACCGATTCCGCTGGCAATGATTCCCAAAGCGGCCTTATCCCGGTCGTGCTCGATGAAATTGAGAGCGGTCATCGAATTGAACTCTTCTGCTATATTTTTGAGCTTTTGATTAAGCTGCTTGTGAAGGATGAATCGGAATCTTGGCGTTGCGCTCCATCGCTGGGGGTTGCGTTCGAAGCTGGCTTTCCTTTCAATTTTGATGATGGGATTGAAAGTGACGGTTTGTTGGGCGTGAGAAACCCTTAATACGGGACGGAGAATAACAGGAATCTGGTATTTTTCCGAGAGATCGAAAGCGAGCGGTAACATCTTCTGGGCTTCTTTTGGATTGGCCGGATCAAAGACTGGAACCTTCGCAAACATAGCCATAAAGCGAGTATCCTGCTCCGTCTGGGACGAATAAGGTCCGGGATCATCGCAACTGATGATGACAAAACCACCTATTGTTCCGATATAGGCTGAGCTCATCAAAGGATCCATGGCCACATTGAGCCCGACCTGTTTCATGGCCACGGCAGTCCGTTTCCCCGTGTAAGAGGCCACCAATGCATTTTCGAAAGCCACCTTTTCGTTGGTGGACCACTCAACATAAATGTCGAGGTTATTCTCCTTTTTAAAACGGACGATGGCAGGAAGGATTTCTGAGCTGGGAGTTCCTGGATAGGCGGCAAAAAAATGACATCCGCTCTCTACGATCCCTCTGGCAATAGCCTCGTTTCCAAGAACAACCTTTTCTTCTTTAAACGACATGACGGCCCCTTTTCATGAATCTTTTGTATCAATTTAGCTGTTTGAAAAAGAAGTCTGACCAGGATATCCAAAACCAAATCCCCCCAATCCCCCTTTAGCAAAGGGGGAAGTATTTCTCCTCCCTTTGGAAAAGGGAGGCGGGGAGGGATTTTTATTATAACAACATAATTTTAACCGATACGATTGAGAACCTCAATCCCTTTGAAGAGGGTTTCATCGGATGCCGCAAAGGAGATCCTCACATGGGTATTCCTTTTGGAAAAGACACTGCCGGGGACGAAGAAGAGATTGTTTTGAATGGCTCTCTCCACAAAGGCCTCTCCATCTCCTCCGGGGATTTCCGGAAAGATGTAAAACGCTCCCTGTGGTTTTTGGACGTTAAACTTTTCCTTTAACCCTTCATAGATGATATCCCGCTTCCTTTTATATCCCTGGATATAATCCCCGACATCGAAGTCCAGGGCTTTGACAGCGGCCTTCTGTGCAAAAGAGTTGATGCTGGAGAAGGTATATTGCTGGAGCGTGATCATCTGCTGTAGGATCTCTTTCGGACCCGCCACATAACCCAATCTCCATCCTGTCATGGCCCAGCCCTTTGAAAAACCCCCAAAGGTAAGAGTTTTTTCATAAAGTTGTCCAATACAAGAACAGGAGGGCGCATCGAAGACAAAGTTGTCATAGATATCGTCGGAGAGGATCACAAGATCCCTTTCCCTTGCAATCCTGACAATCCTCTCCAGATCTTCTTTCGGGTAGACGGCTCCGGTTGGGTTATTTGGACTGTTGATGACGATGAATTTGGTTCTCTTCGATATCTTCCTGACCAGCTCCTCTTCCCTCAAGCGAAAGTCAGGATAGGTATCCATGAAAACAGGAACGCCTCCCATCAGGAGAACCTGATATTCGTACATTACAAAATAGGGGTCAGGGATGATGATTTCATCCCCCGGATTGATGAGGGCAAGGCTGGCTAAGAGCAAACCACCGGTCACACCTGCCGTCACCATCACCTCATCGAAATGGATTCCCTTTTTCTTCAAGTGGAGGGTGATTTTCTCCCTCAGCTCCGGGATGCCCTGCGTGGGCGTATATTTATTGAAGCCCTTGCGAATCCATTCAATTCCTTCCTCTTTGAGAGGCTCTGGAATATCAAAATCAGGCTCTCCAATGCTCAGATTGATGGGATCTTTCATCTTGCGCGCAAGGTCGAAGATACGCCTCACTCCCGAAGGTTTGATATTTTTGAGTCGCTCAGAGATCAGCATCCTCTCAGTCTCCTTCTTTTTTTATCTTTTTTGCTTTTTCAATGAGTTCCAGGATCGTATCGAGCCTTGTCTTGGTCGGAGGTGTCAAGGCATGTTGAATTTGTTCCATTGAATAATGTTCGCCCAAAAATTTTGATATCTCTATTCTAAATTCCCAGCAGACTATAATTTTCCGGCATGGGAGGTCTTCATTAACCGTACGACAGTATCGGAATGGGATTTCACCGCCTAATTGAGGGCAGTACATGATTAAATCATCGTATTCTTCAATCATGGCGCTTCGGTATGCTTTGAGTAATTTAGTACAAGCTCACAAAATAAAAAATCCTACAGGCCTCATAGGCCCGTAGGATTTAATTTTGATTAAACTGGCTTCCCCTTCTTCATCTTGGGTGGTTTCGGCAACCCTTCAATCGATTTAAGAGATTTTTTCATCTCTTCTTCTGGTAATGCGTAGTCAACGAGTTTCCCACTGAAATAAGAGTCATAACCACCAAGATCCATCAAGCCGTGGCCGCTCCAATTTAGAAGGATGACCTTCTCCTTCCCCTCTTCTTTAGCCTTCTTCGCCTCCTCAATAACAACGGAGATGGCGTGGCTGGTCTCAGGAGCGGGAATGGCTCCTTCGGTTCTTGCCCAGAGGACGGCATTGGCATAACACTCCAGTTGATTATAAGCCCGGGGCTCGAGCAATCCCTCAATAATCAATTGGCTCACCAAGGGGGCCAAGCCATGATATCTCAATCCCCCTGCATGGATAGGAGCAGGGATGAAGGTGTGTCCAAGGCTGTGCATCGGAAGAAGCGGGGTTGTGGCGGCTGTATCGCCAAAGTCATAGACAAAGGGCGCTCTGGTCATCGTGGGGCAGGAAGTCGGTTCTGCTGGAATGATTGTGATATTGGCGCCGTTGATTTTGTCCAAGACAAAGGGGAAGGCAAGACCAGCAAAATTGCTCCCCCCACCTACGCAACCTGTCACGATATCGACTTTCTTCTCCCCAAATTTTTCCAACTGTTTCTTGGCTTCAAGGCCGATGATTGTTTGATGCATCATCACATGGTTTAAGACGCTCCCCAGAGAGTATCGAGTGTCCTTGGTGGTCACAGCGTCTTCAATGGCTTCGCTGATGGCGATCCCAAGGCTTCCAGGAGAATCTGGGGTCGCCTCCAGAATCTTTCTTCCCGCATTGGTGTCTTTGCTTGGACTGGGGACACAGTTTGCTCCCCAGGTGTTCATCATCAAACGGCGATAAGGTTTTTGATCATAACTGATCCTCACCATGTAGACCTTGCACTCCAGACCAAAGAGACAGCAAGCAAAACTGAGCGCGCTTCCCCATTGGCCAGCCCCGGTCTCAGTGGCGATCCGTTTAATTCCAAAAATTTTGTTGTAATAAGCCTGAGCAATCGCTGTGTTGGGCTTATGGCTTCCCGGAGGGCTCACCCCTTCATTCTTGTAATAAATTCTGGCTGGTGTCCCCAGGGCTTTTTCTAATGCATAAGCTCGATGGAGGGGGGTAGGCCTCCAGATGAGGAGTTTCTCCATCACCTCTTGAGGAATATCGATCCATCGTTGTGTGCTGACCTCCTGTTCAATCAAATTCATTGGGAAAACAGGGGCGAGATCTTGGGGACCGATTGGTTGTCCCGTGCCGGGATGGAGAGGCGGTTGGAGGGGTGTGGGTAGGTCTGCTTGAATATTGTACCATTGCTTTGGAATTTCGTCTTCTCTGAGAAAAACCTTAAACTCCTTCATAATCTCCTCCTTCTCTGTTGAAAAGAGTTCTTTTAAGGTGCGGATTCCCTTTTCATCACCTCCTTTTCTGATTCTTTGATTGCTGTTTTTTAATTCCCCCACCTATAAAAGCAGCATTCCAAATATCAATAATTGATGAAGTTGTCAAGGGATTTTTAGGGATCGTTGTCTTCGGGAGGTTAAATAATAAAAAAGGCATGCTTGAGTGACCAGCATGCCTTTTGATGTGGCGGTCAGAAACACTTCTATTTTTTCTTAAATTCGTTCCAGGGATAGTCAATCAGTTCCAACAATACACCGTTGACCTCTTTGGGATGGACAAAGGCAAACTTGCAGCCCCGGAAGGGTCTCAAGCCGCCGATAAATTTGTAACCTTTTGCCGTCAGCTCATTCATAGCGGCTTCGGTATTATCCACATTGAGCCCGATGATCATGACCCCTTCCCCTCTTTTTTCGACAAACTTGGCCACATCGCCATCCGGTGCGGTAGATTCCATTAATTCAAATCCTACCTCACCGAGCCAGTAACGCGCCACTCTGATCTTCTCTGGCTCATCCACATAGGGATCATCGGGTTGCGGTTTTCCAAGGATGGGTTCCCAGCGTTTTCGCGCGGCATCGAGGTCCTTCACGGCAATACAGATATGATCGATCTTATTGACTTTCATGAAATTCCTCCTCTCTTTTTTTCGTATGGGATCGTAAGGCTATCTTTTTGAAACAAATGCCGTATTTCCCGTTTCATAACTCCCATATGGGACTTCATTCACAATGGAGACAAAGGGACAGACAAAGGCGCAAATGCCGCAC
>Ga0154725_1119_pt1 | contig 19766 bp, 22 predicted proteins | sample Rifle2008BG16ft_FD_105733 | JGI IMG/M metagenome (GOLD analysis project Ga0154725, IMG submission 105733) | Deltaproteobacteria bacterium RBG_16_49_23 | reverse complement strand
ATAGAACTTGCTCCTTTTGTTCATCGTTCTTTGTTCATTGTTTATTGTCACCCATCAGAGCCTGTGCCACAATTAGCCGTTCACCCTTCGACACGCTCAGGACGAACGGCTAAGTAATTGATTTTTAATGTGCCGTGGTCCGTTCGTGGTGAGCCTGTCGAACCATGAATGGACTTGCGACACAGTCTCCAAGGGGGAAGGAATATTATTGCTACCTTTATTTTCCATTGTTCACCGTTCATTGTTCATCGTTCATCGTCCATCGTTCATCGTTCGTTGTCCATCGTTTATCGTTATTCATTAAAGATCCAGAATAACCTGCGCCCTCCAGCCTCCGTCTTCTCTCTTAACCTGAATCTGATGGTAGGTCGCCGCCTTCACCATTGTCTTGATCACATGGACCCCTTCCTGAAAGGGTTCTCCTTTTACCTTTGCTCTCAATCTTCCTTCTTCGGCAACTTCCACGTTAAAGCTCTTAAAGAGAAGATGCTCCACATCATGGAGATAGAGAAGTTCGTTTAACCAATCGACCATTAGCCGTTCCAGGCTCTCTTCCTTAAGTTCAATCTGCCTTTCTTCCTTTTGCCTCACCCTCTTTAAATCAGTGATGAGATGGAAGAAGGCTTCACCCGCATTCTCAAAAAGCGTCTTGAGATCCTCGCCATACACGATCAATCCTATGTCGGCCGTGTGATCGAGAACTTCAAAACGTTTTCTTCCTTTTTTGCCTTTCATCCCTCCATCCAAATTTAATAACAGTCTCAAAATAGTAACGACATCAATTTGTAAAATCCCTCCTGACCTCCCTTTTTCTAAGGGAGAGATTACCCCTCTTTGGCCGCCGGCCCATAGGGCTTCCGGCTCGGAGAGCGCTACAGCTCGGAGAGCCTCTGGCCCGGAGGGTAAAGAGGGGGTAGGCCTGCCTGCGCGTAGCCGCTTCGGCGAAGGCAGGGGAGATTTTCCAATGCTTATTTCATTTTATCAAGTCACCCAGCCTTCTTCTCTTCCACCTTCCGGTGAAAATGCTCTTTCGAGACAAAAACCCGTTCATGTTCCCCCTCGGCCACCTTCTCCTTCTCATCATAAGCATCCACTAAAAAGAGAAGCCGGTTCTTATGAACCTCCATCAGGATGGCATGGCCTGTCACTTTCATGCCAAGAGGTGTGGCGGACAGGTGTTTGATCTTCACCTGCGTTCCGAGGCTCAATTGATCAGGGGGAATAATATCCCGAATGGCATTGAATGCGGCTTCCTCGATGAGTTGAATCAACCTCGGGGTTGAGAGAACATCGACAGAGATATTGCCCAACCGGCTCACCAGATCCTCTTCCTTCACAATCATCTCAGATTTTCCCATCAATCCCGGTATCATCTCGGCACTCCCTGAAGTAAACCATCCTCTGGTATTATACTTGGTCAAAAGAAACAAAAATGCAGCGTCCCGATTTATTCGGGACAATGGAATTCGCCCCCATGAAATGAGGGCGCTACTTTAAAACTCCGCCAAAACCTCATCGTCATAAATTTTTTCCAATCTTTCCTTATGGGTCGACTCCTCCTGGGCAAGAATCAGCAATAATTTCTTCAGGTTCGAATCCGTCACAAGTTTTGCGGTGGCGGCATAGAATTTTTGGGATTTCTCCTCATTCTTAATCGCCATCCGGAGACCTTCCTCATAGGTTAACTCCGGACCAAAAGGGATATCTTCCATGGTTTCGCTCAGCCCCAATCCCTTGGTCTCTTTGATCTCCATCTGGCCTATCTTCTTCAGATCAAGCATCTCAAGCTTCTTTTTATGTTTTTCCTCTTCCTCGGCCAATTCCTCAAAAAGTTTCTTGACTCCGGGTTTCGCCCGCTCCGCTGCGATTCTGTAACCGGTTGCTGCGTCCGCTTCCTTTCGAATGGCAAACCTTAAAATCTCCTCCATGCTATCCAGTCTCATCTTCGATCTCCTCCTGAAAAGATTCTTTTATCTCACGGATTATCCTCTCCGCTTCCCCGCCAAACTCCTCGGAAACCATCACCTCTCCCCATCCTTTTTGAGGAATGTAGAGCCCGTCATAGGCTGTATCGAGAAAGGATTTTATCATATAGGGAATCCCCGCTTCCTTCAAGGCCTGAGAGATCCTGTCGCCCTCAAACCGGCTTTCAATTATCCCAGCTTTCACCCATCGTTCCATCTCTTGACTCCGGAATCATTATATAATGAAAAGGGAATAACCCAAAGAAGTATTTTAACAGGATGTCGTGTCCCCCATCCCCCTCCTGACCTCCCCCTTGAAGGGGGAGGTTCATAGCGATTACCCTCCCCTTCAGCCTGCCTGCGCGAAGCCGCTTCGGCGAAGGCAGGGGGGAGGGTGGGGGTGGGGTTTGTCAAAGTCTCAATTGAACCAGTCGAACTTTCCCTCCTTGCGTCCAGACTTTTAACTGATGGGACAAAGGGGTTACGACCGGGTGAAAAATTCGGTTGAAAAATATATAATTGAGGCTATAATGGAACGGTCAACCCCGTTAGAATCATTTCTAACGGGTAAAAAATCGAATCCGGCGACAGGGAGGCAGCATGGCCACGAAAAAGGTGGATGAAAAATCTTTTGGGGCGAAGATGAAACAACTCCGGCAACTGAGGAAGGTCACTTTTGAAACCCTTGCCAACAAGACCGGGCTTTCACACCGCTATCTCAGGGACATCGAAGAGGGAAAGATCATCCCTCCCGTGTCCGCGGTGATCCAGATTTCAAAAGCCCTCTCGATCGACTCCGGCTCTTTTCTCTCTGCCGAAGAACAGGAAGCCCTGGCCAAGAAAAGGAGAGAGACTTTTTATAAGCGGACTCAGGCCTATTCTTACAAAACCCTCACCCCTGATGCCGAGACAAGACACATGAAGGCCTTTCTCGTCACCATCGATCCCAAACAGGACCATCGGATGGTCGATTACCGTCATGAGGGTGAAGAATTCATCTATGTCTTAAAAGGAGAGGTGGAGGTCAGGGTAGGTGAAAATCAGAACCATCTCAAGAAAGGGGATACCCTCCATTTCGATTCAGGCATCCCCCATAAGCTTCGCAATCTCAGTGACGACGAAGCCAAACTCCTCGTCGTGCTGTATACTCCATAAACATTATGGAATAATGGAAAAATGGAATGATGGAATAATTGCTTTTAAAAGATTAAACCATGCTCTCTTTCTTCTCTTCATTCTTCCAATATTCCATCGTTCCAATATTCCAATCTTTTATTCTCTCCAGTTCCTGGGCACTCCTGCGAAGGAGGCTTTCCGTTCCAATTCGCTGAGCTGACTCTCAAAAAATCGGATTGCATTGTTAATCCGGTTCAGCTCCGAACGTGATCCCCGGCTTTCATAATTGACCTTTAACCTTCTTAACTCCTCGAGATTCCGGTGATAGAATCTGAATTGACCGATCCAGTATTCCCTGCTGTATCCCCCGGGCCGGTCGGGTGATGGCGTTCCCTGCATGGAAAAGAGCGTCATCTTACCATGAAGGGAATCGATCACCACCTTGAACTTATTGAGGAAGGAGTTGCCCAGAAGGCCCTGATAGGTGGGCATGGTATAGACCAGGGCCTCCACATTCTCCACCTCCGCCTTTCCCACCTGAACCGACCTCAAGGTCACCAGCGGGGTGAGAATCATGTCGCTTACACTTGCGACACGAATGAAAGGAGTCTCCTCATTAATGGGGATGCCCAGCTCATTGGCCATCTGCCGGCTGATGAGGGTAAAGCTTGCCCCTGTATCCACAATGAAATATTGCTTCACCCTCCCATTCAGAACAACCTCTGCCAACCACAGCTCATGCCTTCTGAAAAGATTGATTTCATGCCCTTGAGGTTCCACCGTTGCCGGAGGAAGGGTAGTCAGGGGATCGTTTTTTGGCCTCTCCCGGGTCTCTGGCACAGAGACCTCTTTCATCTCTTTCGGAGTTTTTCGCGTCTCAGCATCGGGGCGGTATTTTTCCGGAATCTTCGAAAGATCATCGGCAAAATGGAGCGTTCCCTTCTCATCCACCCACTTATACATCTCTCCGTGGCAGGGAACGACCAGGAGGATGAAAATGATGAGGGAGGGAATCAAGCCTTTCGTTTTCATTTTCCTAACCGTTTAAAATATTCGTAATAGTTTTTTGAAAAAGAGGTCTGATCAAGATATCGTAAAATCCCAAATCCCCCTTTTCAAAGGAGGTAGTATTTCTCCTCCCTTTGGAAAAGGGAGGTGGGGAGGGATTTTATGAAAGATTTTTCAAAGGGCTAAAGTATTACAAATATTCTACTTTTTGTGAAAGAAGATGTCAATTGCCGTCTTCGGTCTCTTCTGCTATAATTTTTTTAAATGAAAACCTACTCGCTTCGTCCCGAATCGATTCAAAAACTCTTTAACAACATTGCCCCCACATACGATTTTCTCAATCACCTTCTCAGCCTGAGGAGAGATGTTTACTGGAGGAAGGTGGCGGGCCGGGAGCTCAGGGGACACCATGGCTGGATCCTCGATCTTGCCACAGGCACGGGAGACGTGGCCATTGAGATCATCCGTCAGGAGGGTCAGAAAAGAAAGGTCTTCGGGCTTGATTTTTCAGAAACGATGATCAGAAGAGGCCAGGAAAAACTTTCGAAAAAAGACTTGCTCAGGAAGGTCGCCCTCGGCCTTGGAGACGCCCTCTCCCTCCCTTTTCGGGAGAATACCTTTGGCGGGTTGATCATGGCTTTTGGTCTGAGAAATATTCCGGCGAAGGAAGAAGCCCTCTCCGAGATGGTCCGTGTGGTCAGGCCTGGCGGGAAGGTGGTGATCCTTGAATTTACCTTCCCCCGGAAAGGGCTGATGAGAAGGCTCTATCCCCTCTATTTTAAAAAGATCCTTCCCGGGATTGGCGGATGGATCTCCGGCGATAGAGGCGCCTATGCCTATCTTCCGGAATCTGTCTTCCACTTTCGATACGCCGAAGAGTATGAGGAATTGATGAGAAAATCCGGATTGGCAAATGTCTTCTCCCGGCAACTCACAGGAGGGATTGCCTCCATCATCTCAGGAATGAAAAAGGATTGATGATTCGGCCCTTCTCCCTCTCCGACCTGAATGGAATTCTCAAAATCGAACGGGAATCCTTCCCCAAGTCTCCATACGATCGGACCACGTTCATCCACCTTCACTCCCTCTACCCTGGAAATTTTCTTGTCTATACCGGAGCCTCCCGTGATCAGGAGGACCAGATCTGGGGTTACATCATCTTCTCCCCGGAGGGACACATCATCTCTCTTGCCGTCATCCCCGGGCAGAGAAGAAAAGGGATCGGGCAAGAGCTCCTCCGGAAGGCGATGGAGACGCCTCAATTGAAAAGATTGCAGGCAGAGGTGAGAAGAAGCAATCTCGGGGCCCAGGCGTTCTATGCAAGCATGGGATTCCGGATCATCGGCGTCGTCCCGAACTACTACGGGAACGAGGACGCCCTCATCATCCAATGGACCCCTTCTAACTCTAAGAGAGTCTGATTACACAGATTTCAAAAAATGATTCCACAGATTTCTTGATTTGTCAGAAATCTCTCTCCATCGAATTGACAAGACAGAGAAGCTTTGTTATTGGGTTAGGGCGGAATGAGGAGGTTCTTCCCATCCCCCTCTCAACCTCCCCCTTGAAAGGGGAGGAGGTTAAGAAAGTTGCCCCTAAGATTCCTCCCCTTCAAGGGGAGGGTAAGGGTGGGGATGGGACAAATAAATTGATATTTTTATTAAGGGAGGAGATATGAGCGGAATCTTTGGGATCGTCTCGAAAAAAAACTGCGCTGACTTACTGCTCTATGGGACCGACTATCATTCCCATATGGGAACCGAATATGGGGGCATGGCCGTCCTGGGCAAGCAGTTTCACCGTTCCATTCATGACATCAGCAAGAGTCAATTCAAATCAAAATTTTTTGATGATTATAAAATGATGAAAGGCCGCCTCGGGATCGGAGTCATCAGCGACAGGGATCCTCAGCCTCTGATCATCGGCTCCCGATTCGGAAACTTTACCATCGTAACAGCAGGTTTGATAGAGAATGCCAAAGAATTGGCCTCCGAACTTCTTCGAGGGGGGGAGACCTTTGGAGAGATGTCAAGCAACGGGATCAACTCCGTTGAGCTGGTGGCCAAACTCATCACCCGGGGTCGCACCCTCATCGAGGGGATCGAAGGCGTCTATGACCGGATCAAAGGCTCGGCTTCCATCCTCCTTCTGAAAAAAGAGGGGATCTATGCCGCCCGGGATCGCCTCGGAAGGACCCCTCTGGTCATCGGAGAACGGGAAGGCGATTATGCCATCGCCACAGAGACCTGTTCCTTTCTCAATCTGGGTTTCAAGATCAAAAAATATCTCGACCCCGGGGAAATCGTCTTCATCGGAAAAAATGGGCTTGTGGAAAAAACGGCCGGAAAGAAGAAGAATCAGATCTGCGCCTTCTTATGGATCTATACGGGTTATCCTGCCTCCAGTTATGAAGGCATCAGCGTTGAGCTCGTCAGGGAGCGCTGTGGAAAGGCGCTGGCTCAAAAAGACACCGTCAAGGCGGATCTTGTAGCTGGTGTTCCTGACTCCGGTGTCGGTCATGCTATCGGTTATTCCATGGCATCGGGCCTCCCATATCGGAGGCCCTTGGTGAAATATACGCCGGGCTATGGCCGGAGTTATACCCCTCCCTCCCAGGAGATCAGGGATCTTGTGGCAACCATGAAACTTATCCCCATCGGGTCGGTGATCCAGGGGAACCGGATCGTCCTCTGCGAAGACTCCATCGTCAGGGGAACTCAATTGAAAAACTACACGCTCAAAAAGCTATGGGAATGCGGAGCCACAGAGGTTCACATCCGCCCCGCCTGTCCGCCTCTGATGTTCCCCTGCCGGTTCGCCCTTTCCACCCGCTCCATTGAGGAGCTGGCCGCCCGGAAAGCGATCCGGGCCCTTGAGGGCAGGGATATCGAAGAGGTCAGGGGATATATCGACCACCGGTCAAAGAAATATGACCGGATGGTCGATTGGATCCGCAAAGAGCTGGGAGCAACCACATTGAAGTATCAGAAGATTGAGGATATGGTGGAAGCCATCGGCCTTCCTCGCGAAAAACTCTGTCTCTACTGCTGGACCGGAGATAACACTACAATTTAAATTTCAGAATTCGGAATGCGGGTTTCGGATTTAAATCTTTTTGATATGCAAACCAATTCCACAATCATCAATCCGCAATCTAAAATTGTCAGATTTTCCATCTACTTGGAAAATCTGACAATGTCCCCTGCTCTGATCCCATTTGCAGAAAACCACCCTTTATTCATCTCCAGGGCATAGAGGACCGGCTGGGATGGAGAATGGGAATCCAGGGTAAGTGGCTTCATATCCTTGATATCCACAATTCGTCCATTCTTATCGATAAAGGCGATGCTCAGGGGAAGGAGCGTATTCTTCATCCAGAAACCATGATAACCCTCTGATTCGAAGATAAAGAGCATCCCTTCTTCTTTTCCAAGATGCTTTCTGCCCATCAATCCGAGAGCCCTCTCCTCCGGGGTTCTTGCCACCTCCACCCGGATCTCTTTCTCTTTGATATAAAAGGGAATCTTGGAAAGGTCCAGGGAATGGGCAAGGGGGGTTGAGAGGAGAAAAAGTGCAAAGAGGATCGCCTTAATCCTTCGGTCCTGAGACATATTTCTCTTTTTCCTTAGACTCCCTTTTTTCGAGCTGGTCGGCGAGCCTGCGAATCTCCTCTCTGATCTTGCCGGTGTTCCACTGGACAAATAAAACCCAGAGGGGAAGGAGAAGCCAGATGATCAGGAGGATCCCAAGAAAGACGAATATGGCAATGCCAAGCCCGAAGGGAAGTTCCTTAAAGATCTGTTCAAAATACCATTCCATCGTTTCACCTATGTATAGTTGCTTGGGTTACTTGAGTTGCTTGGGTTATTGGGTTACTTGGGTTATTGGGTTAACACAATAACTCAATAAACCCAATAAACCATGAAATCTGCTTACTGCTTTCTGCTGACTGCTATTTCTGCTGTTCCCCGCCCAGCTTCTTTCTCAGTTTTTCATTCACCTTTAAGATCTGATCCGCATCCGAGCCGCTCAACTCCCAGGAATAGCTATCTTTCCCATCCCTTTTCAACTTGATCTTCACCTCGGGAGGAAGGGGATCCCCCTTCTCCGCCTGCTCTTTCTCCACTGTCACTTTCGGAACCGGTAAAACTTCGGACTTCCCCTGCAAAGAGGAAGGCTTTCCATCACAGGCTGCTATAAAAACCATCAGGGCACAGATAATGATAAACAGTCTCATAATAGAATGGACACCCCTTGTAGAAGTAACTCCTTTATCCCCCTCTTAACCCCCCTCTGTCCCCCCTTAAATTAAGGGGGGATGAAGGGGGGTTATCCCTCCCCTTAGTCTAAGGGGAGGTGAGGTGGGGTTACTCGGCTTTAATGAGTTGGCGGCACTCCTTTAAAAAATCTTCTTTGGATCCAGCCTCCTGGGGATAGGAGAAAGTTTTACATTGGACTTCTGTCCCCTTTGGAACATACCCTCCCTGAGTCAACTTCACCTCAATCCTCTCGCCGATCTCCGTGGCCAGCTTTTGATCAATGAATGAGAAGATATAAATCAGGGTGTTCGGGAAAGGGACGATCGTGTCGACAGAACGGACCATTTTCTGAAGCGCATACTTCACGCCTCCCCAGGAGTCTTGGCTCAGCGTCATCTCCCGTTTCATCTTCGGATCCCAGAACTTTACCCGGATGATGGAAAAAGGGACCCCATCTTTTTCAGATTCCTCCAGCATCGGATGGATGAGGATCTGGAAGATGTTATTCACTCCAAGCAGGGGCAGGGTGAAGATGAACGCCGTGCCGCTTCCCAGCCGGCTCTCTGCCTGGATGGAGCCCTGATGCCCTTCAATGATCTCTTTGGTAATGGCGAGTCCCAGACCTGACCCCATGGCAATCCCTGTGCTCTGTCCCTGATAGAATCGGTCAAAGACTCTGGGTAAATCCTCCGGGGGAATCCCGATGCCTGTATCACTCACCACCACCTTCAGGTAGTCCCGTTTTTCCGTGAGACCCCTCGTATCGATCGTGATCTTGCCTCCGGTTGGAGTGAACTTAATTCCATTATTGATGAGGTTGATCAACACTTCCACCAATCGATTCCGATCGATCAAGACCTGGGGCATATCCGTGTCGAGCCGGTTTTCGAGGGTGACTCTCTTCTCTTCGAGGGCATGGGCCAGCGTCATGGAGGCATCTTCAACAACCTCGATGAGAGGGGCGGGTTCAAACTTCAACTGCAACCCCTTCCCGGACTCGATTCTCGAAAAGTCGAGCAGCGTATCGATGAGGTTCGTCAGCCGCAGTATGTTCTTGTGCGCGATGCCCAGATATTCCCTCTGGTCATCGGTGAGGGGTCCTCCATGCCCCTCGAGGATGAGGGAGATAAATTCTTTGATTACGGTCAGAGGGGTCCGGAGTTCATGCGAAACGCTTGAGACGAAAATGGACTTCAGATTGTCGAGCCTTCTGAGATCTTCATTGGCTTTTTCCAGTTCCAATGACTTCTGTTTCAAATCCCTGATGAGCTCCCTTTCGCGGCTCACCCGGTTCAATTTGGCCATCATTTCATCGAGAGAGAAGGGTTTGTTCAGGTAATCTGTCGCTCCGGCAGAGACCACATCGGTGTAGGTATAGGAGGCCCCGTGGCCGGTCATGGCGATGATATGCATGTCGGGAAATTCAGCCCGCACGGTCTTCATCAACTCAAACCCATCCATTTCAGGCATCTTAATGTCGGTGATTAAAATAGTGAAGGGTTCATTCCTTAATCGCTCCAGCGCCTCCTTGCCATTGCCGGCTCTCAACGCCTCGAAACCGATAAGGCTCACATAGGAGGCAACCATATCCAGAATCATGGGTTCATCATCAACGATTAAAATCCGCTCCTTCTCCACAATCGACATCCCTTCGCTTTAAAGAGAGGATATTCTTTTTGTTCGGCAATTTCAAGATAATTCATCATGCTCAGTAATGCCCTCAGCTACAAGCTCAAGTAATATAAAATATATCTTTACACCCCTCTTGGGCAAAGAGGGGAAGGGGGAGATTTTCCAAACATATTTTTAAAATCCCCCTTTGCCAAACTGATCCTTACCCATAAATAGGGGGGCTGGGCACAAGGAGCACTCCGACAGATCCCCCATTCCCCTCCTGACCTCCCCCTTGAAGGGGGAGGAATCACGCGAAGCGCGTGACGATTACCCCTCCCCTTCAGCCTGCCTGCGCGAAGCCCCGCCTCCAGAAGCCTTGCGGAGGGCAGGCGCTTCGGCGAAGGCAGGGGGGAGGGTCGGCCTGCCTGCCGAAGCCTCGGCGCAGGCAGGGGTGGGGGTAGGGTATGCCAAAGCCTCGATTGCACCAGTCGTACGTTCCCTCCTTGTGTCCAGCACCCCGAGATATGGGACACGGTCAGTTTGCCAAAGGGGGATAAAAACACCGGCAACTACTTGCCCTCCAGTTCCCTCTTCCAATGATGGAAAAAACTCCAGAATCGTTCGGAGGTCCCTTTGGGCAGGTTGAGAAAATGAGTCCCACCGGGGATCGTCTCCTCCGCAAGGTGGGGATTCATCTCTTTCACTTCTTTGTAATAAAATCCAATCGCCCCGGCGACTTCTGTCAGGGGAAGGCTTTGTTTCAGTTCAATCAGGACTCTCTCCATTTGAAAGGGGTCATAGAACGCTTGATCCTCAAGATAGAAACCATACTTCCCGGGATCGGAGAGAATGATCTTGGCCGCCGCAATCTTATAGACATATCGCTCTGTCTCCATGGGAAGATCGAGGTAGAAATAGTTCCTCGTCTTCTGTAATGCGATCTCCCTCCGGACCCTATTTTCTCCCGCATTGTAGGAGGCCATCGCCAGGGGCCAGCTCCCGAATTCTTCATAGAGGGTTTTCAGGTAGGTCAGCGCAGCCTCTGTTGCGTTAATAAAATCGAAACGCTCATCGATGGCCCTGTTTCTTCTCATTCCGTATTTTTCGCCTGTGGAGGGAATGAACTGCCAGATCCCCGCTGCCCCTGAAGAAGAGACGGCATGGGGTCGGAGACTGCTCTCCGCAATGGCGACATACTTCAGGTCATCCGGAAGATTCATCTCTTGCAATCTTTTCTCGATAGGGGGAAAATACCGGCGCGCCCGCTTCATCCATAAGAGGATCTGAGCGTGATTATCCAGGGTCACGATGAATTCCCTGTCCAGATTTTCCCAGATATTTCGGTCCTCCAACGGGATTCTCTCTCCGCACAAAGTCACCTCGCCGGGGAGCCGGTAGTGCGAGAGGGGAGGACGGGTCTGAATGCTCCTCAAACGGTCCTCAAGGCGATTGATCTTTAAATCCAGATTGGCCATAGACTTCTCAAGGCCTTTCACTTGATCCATCAATGCCTCGACCTTTTCCAGAGGCTCTCTTTCGATCACGATCCTTTCGGATGGCATTTTCGAAGCCCGGTCCATGGCACAACCGGGAATCAAAAAAGAAATCAATAAGATGAATCCGGTCATTTTTAGCCTTTTCATCTCTCTATAACCTCTTTCACAGTTTACTTCTTTCCTCATTGAATATCACAATTCTTCTTTAAGTTTCAAGGATCGATCTCCTCCTTTCAACTCCAAAGGGCGGATGTTATAATTGTTCCCATGAAAAATCCTTTTCTCTGGTTGATCATCGCATTTCTTCTCCTTCCTTCCTCCGGCTGCATGAAGAGAGTTCCTCCCCCCTGGGTTTTAAAAATCTCTACAAGCAGTCCCCCTCCGGAAGCAGAGGAAATTATGAAACTTCCTGAAGGTGAAAAAATATCCTTTCAGCAGCTTTCGGACGACCTTCAGGGAGCACGGGTGGTCTTTATTGGAGAATCCCATGATCAAATCGAGCACCACCGGATTCAGGTGAGAATTCTGAAAGATCTTCTGGCCAGGGGAAAACAGGTGGCCATCGGGATGGAGATGTTCGAGAGGTTGCAACAACCCATCCTCGACAGGTGGAGCAAGGGACTTTTAACCGAAGAAGAATTTCTGAAGGAGGTCCGCTGGGAAACGACCTGGAGCATGGATTATCAACTCTACAGGTCCATCCTCGATGAGGCAAAGAACCATCATCTCAAAGTGGTCGCCCTCAATGTCCAAAGGGATCTGGTAAGAAAGGTGGCCCAGAACGGGCTCGAAAAACTTTCTCCTGATGATAAAGCAAAACTTCCGGAGATCGGCCCGGCAGACGAAGAACATCTTGCGTATATCAAAACCATCTATAAGGATCACCAGGGTGGATCCGCTGAAAAGTTAAAACATTTTTATCAGGCCCAATGCCTATGGGATGAAGGCATGGCAGAAACGCTTTCACAATTTCTTAATTCTTCCGAGGGCGCCGGAAAGACGGTGGTTATCATTGCCGGGAGCGGTCATATTGTTTTCGATTTTGGAATTCCAAAACGGTTTTATCGAAGAACCCCCCTCCCTTACCAAACCGTTGTTTTAAAAACCTGGGAGAAAAACCTCGAGGAGGATCTCTCCTTTTCAGGGGCTTCGGAGCCTGTGGCCGATTTCCTCTGGATCACCCACCCCTCGCCGCTTGAGAAAAAAAGGCCCAGAATCGGTTTGGTCTTAAAAGAGAAAGAGGAGCCGGGAGGGGTCTGGATTGAACGGGTGATCCCCCGGAGCCCGGCGGAAGAGGCAGGCCTTCTCCCGGGAGATCAATTTATCTCAATCGACGGAAAAGAGATTACGAAGCTGAAAGATATCCACGATGCCGTCGTTCAGAAAGGCCGGGGAAAAGATATTGCGATCACTATTCTTCGGGAAGGATCAAAAAGAGAGGTGACGATAAGCTTGCCTCCTTTAAAAGAATAGAATGAAGGGGAGGCGCTGCGCTTCTTATAGCCACTCTGATTTTAGGCCGATTTTTGTTCGCGCCTCATCCATCACTTTTCCGGCGATGACTTTGCAGCGAGTGGCTCCGGTCTTTAAGACATCGACAATGTATCCCGGCCTCTCGTTCATCTCTTTCACGCGGTTTTGAATCGGACCCAATTCCTCCACCATACTCTTGAAGAGGATCTGTTTGCAATCAATGCATCCAAACCCGGCAGTCCTGCAGTGGTGATCGACCATGGCAATCTGATCCGGCTTTGAAAAAGCCCTGTGCATGGTAAAGATATTGCAGTGCTCCGGATGCCCTGGATCAGTTCGACGCTGCCGATGTGGACAGGTTGCTGCTATCCTCAACTTCTCCCAGATCACCTCGGGAGGGTCAAGGAGTCCAATGGCATTGTTTAAAGACTTGGACATTTTTGCATTCCCATCGGTTCCCAGAATTCTTGGAGCATCGGAAAGAAGAACGCTGGGTTCAGGGAAGGTCTCTCCAAAACGGGCATTGAATTTCCGGGCAATCTCTCTCGAAAACTCCACATGCTGTATCTGGTCCTCTCCGACAGGCACATACCCTGCCTTATAGATGAGAATATCCGCGGTCTGGAGGACGGGATAGTCAAGAAGCCCGACGTTCACATTGTGCCGGTGCTGTTTTCCCTTCTCTTTAAATTGCGTCATCCTTTCCAATTCCCCTACAGGAGTGACGCAGTTAAAGATCCATGTCAGTTCCATATGCTCAGGCACATGAGATTGGACGAAAACGATGCACTTGTCCGGTGTCAATCCGCTCGCTACGAGAACGGTCGCCGTTTCTAATATTCTCTGCTGCATCAGAGTCACATCGTATTCGATGGTGATGGCATGGTAGTCCACAACGCAGTAGATGCAATCATAACGGTCCACGAGCCGGACCCAGTTCCGGATGGCCCCCACATAATTCCCGATATGAATTTCACCTGAGGGCTGAATCCCGCTGAAAATCCGATCCATACGACTTTTCCTCCAGAATCATAAGAAAATATAGCCTCGAAAATAAAATCCTTAAATCCCTCCCTACCTCCCTTTGTCAAAGGGAGGAGATCATTATCCCCCTTAGTAATCTTTTTCCTGTCAGAGACAGGCAAAAGGGGGGCGAGGGGGGATTTTCATGTTTCGAGGGTGATGCTCCGTCACGACCCATTGTTCAAACCCATCCTCTCAACTTGCATGCTTCCGCCACCCGGGCGACCGAAACAAGATAGGCGGCCTGTCTCATGTTTACCTTCTCCCTGAGATACATCTGATAGACGCCGTGGAAAGCCTTTGTCATCTTTTCATCCAGTCTCTGGTGAACCTCCTCCAGGGGCCAGTAAAAGTTGTAGGTGTTCTGTACCTGTTCGAAATAGGAGACGGTCACACCGCCTGCATTGGCAAGGAAATCGGGAAGGACAAAGACCTTGTTCCGGTGAAGGATCTGATCGGCTTCGGGCGTGGTGGGGCCATTGGCAAGCTCGCACGAGATCTGGCACCGGATTTTATCGGCATTGGCCCCGGTGATCACATTCTCAAGGGCTGAAGGAAAGAGCACGGTCACATCGCGCTGGAGGAGCTCTTCGTTGGTGATGGTCTCTGCTCCGTTAAACCCTTCAAGCTTCCCTGTCTTCAATTTATATTCAACGACCTGCTTCGGATCCATCCCCTTCTCGTTATAGATGCCTCCTCTTGAATCGGAGGCCGCAACAAGCTTGAGCCCCAGAAGTTCATGGCCCAGAAGGGCCGCATGCTGTCCGGCGTTGCCGAATCCTTGAATGGCCATCGTCTTCCCTCTGAGGTCCATTCCCAGGACCCTGGCCGCCTCGCGGGTGGCATAGATGCCTCCCCGTGCCGTGGCATCCCCGCGTCCCTCCGATCCCCCGAGCGGAATGGGCTTCCCTGTGATCACTCCCGGATGATGCTCTCCGACCATGGCCTCATACTCATCCATCATCCATGCCATGATCTGAGGCGTCGTATAGACATCCGGCGCCGGAACGTCTTTCGTCACCGAGAGCATACTGGCGACCGCACGGATATAGCCCCTTGCCAGGCGCTGTTTTTCCATTTCCGACATCTCCTTGGGATTACAGGTGACCCCGCCCTTCCCGCCTCCGAGCGGAATATCGATCACCGCAGTCTTCCAGGTCATCCAGGCCGCCAGGGCCCGCACGGTATCAATATTCTCTTCCGGATGCCATCTTAGGCCGCCTTTTGCCGGTCCACGCGCCGTATTGTATTGAACGCGGTATCCGCGAAAAATCTTGGTCCTCCCATCATCCATCGGAACGGGCATAGTGACGATGAGTTCCTTTTGGGGCCATCTCAAAAATTCGTGGGTGGCATCATCGAGGCCCAATTTTTCTGCGGCCTCGTCCAGTTGCTGTTGGGCAATCTTAAAAGGGTTCAATTCCGGCATAGTTCCCCCTCCCGTCGATCTGATCTATCCTAAATCTCCTCCATATAATCACAAAGCATCTCGGCAGTCTTTCGAACGATCTCCGTGCATTTCTCCCTGCCACCCGTAGCCGCCCACTGTTTATTTTCCTCCGGATCGTCCAGATGCAACCCGATCAAACTGTAACAGTCCCTGCTTCCGAACTCCTTTTCGAACTGTTCCCAGAATCTCTGGCACCTGTCATAAACCTTCAACAGCGTCTCCCGGTCCTTCGGGTCTGTCCTTCCCATCTTCATTCCAATGGCCATAATCGATGCGGTGAAGGCTCCACAGAGCGACCCTTTCCGGCCAATGCCTCCACCGAACCCAGTGGCCAACCTGGGGATCAGAGAACCTTCAGAGCCGAAATACTCCTTGAAACTCAAGGAGACTGACTCCGCTCAGTTATACCCCTGATCAAAATAACCTTTGGCCTTCTCCGAAACCGCTTTTGCATCAATCTTCTCTTCCATAGAACCTCTCCTGTTTGAAAAAGTTAATGCCATTTTAATTGAACTCTCTCCTTTTTTCAAATCCTATTTTCCCCCTATCCATTCTATCGATTTTTTAAATAGAAGCCGCCTCTCCCATTGAAAGAGCCGATTTGACATGTCAAACCATATTCCCAAGACTTACTTCGAGGCCTTCGATCGTGATGGGCTGATCAAAACCTATGGAAAATCCATAAAAATCAATTGATTGCCCGTGGAAGTTATGTTAAATTTGCAGTAAGAGGTTGGAATGTTTACACCCCTCTTTCCCAGAACGGGAAAGGGTTGTTAAAAAAATAATTTTATTCCAATCGTCTTCCAACCTGTTTGATTACTCCCGTTAAAAATGAACCTGTCCCTATTCTCAAGATTCATCCTGAGTTACCTGATCATATTCATTTTAATGACGGCAGTGAGTGTCTATGCGATTATACAGCTACATCAATTGAACCGGAGTACCCGGCAAATGCTGCAGATCGACACCCCCATGCTGGATTTCGTGGAAAAACTGACAAACTCTATCCTCTCACAGTTGCGATATCAGAAGAAATATGTCCTTACCAGAGATAGGCTTCTGTACGATCAATTTCTCTCAGCCAGAGAGGACTTCCATAAATTTTTCTCCGACGCCCTCTCCAGAGCGGATACCCAGCAGAAAAGGGAGTCATTGAACAAGATAAAATCGCACCTTGACCGTTTCCAGTCATTCATCGACAAAGAGATTGAAGGGATTCGCAAGAATCAACCCTTCCCTAAACGAATGGTTGAGCAGGAAATCGAAAAGTCGGCAGACGGCATTCTGGAGGAGCTGAAAAGGCTGGAGGCTTATGCCAGATACGATATCCACCGGGGGATGAAGGTGTTGGGAGAGTCTGCGTCTTCTGCCCGGAGATTGGTGATCATCATGTCTATTGTCGCCATCCTGTTGCTCATTGCCATTTCTATTCTCCTGACCAAAAGCATGACTCGCCCGATCGCCAAATTGATGGACAAGACAAAGGAGATTTCCAAAGGTGTTTTCCAATGCGACTTGAACATATCCTCTCCCCCGGAGCTGGCGGAGTTCGCCGGGGCTTTTAACTCGATGTGCGCCAGGCTGATGACAGTGGACAAGATGAAGTCGGACTTCTTCTCTTCGATGTCTCACGAATTGCGCACTCCGCTGACCTCCATCAAAGAAGGGATCAGCCTCTTACGGGACGGCGCCGGAGGGCCGATCGCGGACAAGCAAAAAATACTTTTGGCGATCCTCTCTGAGGAAAGCAAACGTTTGATCGACCTGGTCAATTCCTTGTTGGACCTATCAAAGATGGAAGCAGGGATGATGCCCTACGTCTTTGAGCAAGCCGGTCTCCCTCCTCTGATTGAACGGGCAGTGAAGGAAATGCTCCCCCTCATAGAAGTTAAAAAAATTACCTTCGAGACAACGGTCGATGGGGAACTGCCGAGTCTACCGATAGACCGGGAGAGAATGCTCCAGGTGCTGCGGAATCTCATCGGAAATGCATTAAAATTTACTCCTGAGGGAGGGCGGGTGAGGGTCTCCGCCGGGCGATTGAATCGTGAAGTGAAAGTCTCGGTCACAGATACAGGGCCAGGCATCCCCAAAGAGAATCTTAAGACAATCTTTGAAAAGTTTCGTCAGGCCCATTTGTTGAATTCGGATAAGACCAAGGGGACGGGATTGGGTTTGGCGATTGTGAAACATATCATCACAGCTCATGGAGGTCGGGTATGGGCGGAAAACGAACCGGAGCAAGGAACCTCTTTTACCTTTGTATTGCCGGCCTGATATTCCTTTCCTTATGGGGCTGCGTTCGGTTGAGGGAGAAGGAACCGGTTCAATTTAAAAAGGAAACGGTTGAATCGAAAAAAGAGAGCGCTCCAATAGATGAAAATCTGATCACCGTTTCCAAATCGCTCTTATGGGCAAAAATACTTCTTGAACGGCAGGACTATGATGGGGCTTTAAAGGAAAACCAGAAGGTTCTTGCCCTTTCCGGTAAAACCCCTCCGGGGGATGATGCTCTTTATAATATGGGACTGATCTATGCCCACTTTGGAAATCCTAAAAAGGACTATGGAAAGTCGCTTGCTTTTTTTAAAAGAATGACCATCGATTACCCGCAAAGCGCTTTGGCGGAACAGGCAAGGATCTGGATCGGAATGCTCCAGGAGAATGAAAAATTAAACCAGACGATTCAAAAATTAAACCTGGTGATCGAAGAGTCAAAAAGAGTCGATATTGAGATTGAAGAAAAGAAGCGGGAAAAAGCAAAATAAGAGGGCGCGGCAGCCTGACCGGACCGTGTTCATTTGATACAATGCGAATGAGATAAAGGGTCGCTATGGGAAAGATCTTAGTGGTGGATGATGACAGGAATCTTTTGGAGCTCTTAAAAATTAGGCTTGAATCTGCAGGCTATGACGTCTTCACCGCCCTTGAGGAAGAGGAGGCCATGGAGGCAGTGAAGAACCAGCCCTTTGACCTTTCCATTGTTGACCTTCAGCTTCTCCACCAGGATGGGATATCCCTGATGAAAGAGCTTCATCTCATCCTTCCGGAGATGCCGGTCATCATCCTCACCGCTTACGGAAGTATTGAAAGCGCTGTGGAGGCGATGAAAAAAGGGGCTTACAGCTACCTGACCAAACCATTTGAACCACAGGATCTCCTTCTCCAAATCGAAAAAGCCCTGGAAAACCGAAGGCTGAACATCGAGATTAAAAGGCTCAAAGAGCTTTTGGAAGAACGATACGATTTCACTAACATTGTGGCCCGAAGTGAAAAGATGAGAAGGGTTTTGGTGATGGTATCACAAATTGCCAAGACCGAATCGACGGTTTACATCCATGGGGAAAGCGGAACAGGAAAGGAACTCATTGCCAAAGCGATTCATCTTGCCAGCGAAAGGAAGATCAAACCCTTTGTAGCCATCAACTGCGCCGCTCTTCCCGAAGCATTGATGGAAAGCGAGCTTTTCGGCCACGAAAAAGGATCTTTCACCGGGGCGGTTCGAAGCACAAAAGGTCTATTCACCCAGGCCCATGAAGGGACCGTCTTCCTGGATGAAATTGGCGATATGCCGCTTTCGATCCAGGCCAAACTTCTACGGGCCCTTCAGGAACGGCAGTTCTACCCTATCGGCAGCGCAAAGCCTGTTGAGGTCGATGTCAGGGTGATCGTGGCAACCCAAAAAGATCTCGAAGAACACGTCAAACAAGGCCTCTTTCGTGAAGACCTTTTTTACAGGATTCATGTCATCCCCATTCATCTGCCGCCTTTAAGGGAAAGAAAAGAAGACATTCCCCTATTGGTTGAGCATTTCCTGAAGAAATTTGGTCAGCAGATGAAAAAAGAGATTAAAGGTCTGACCCCAATGGCGATGCAGAGGCTGATGCTTCATCATTGGCCTGGAAATGTCCGGGAATTAGAAAACACCGTCGAATATGCGGTTGCAATGACTCAACAAGATACCATCACTGAGGATCTCATTCTCCAAAACCAGCCTCTCGACCTCCCTGAGGAACCTTTCAAGCCTTTTAAAGAAGCAAAAGACTCCTATGAAAAAACCTATCTTATTCATCTCCTCGAGACATGCGGAGGTAATGTCAGCAAAGCGGCAAAGATTGCAGGAAAGTACCGGGCTGACCTTTATGACCTAATGAAAAAACATGGTATAAAAAGTGAAGATTTTAAGAAACCTTCATAACGTGTAGGAAAGCACCTCCATTTTTCTTCCCTCTTTTATAGGAAAATCACTTCAGAAGAGAAACCCTCAAAATCTTAAATCTCAAAATAATATAATAATTTTGGAAAGTTGCGCATAAGGTAAACCTTGGCACACCATTTGCTATTTCCATAAACTCAGAGG
>Ga0154725_1128_pt1 | contig 20248 bp, 18 predicted proteins | sample Rifle2008BG16ft_FD_105733 | JGI IMG/M metagenome (GOLD analysis project Ga0154725, IMG submission 105733) | Deltaproteobacteria bacterium RBG_16_49_23 | reverse complement strand
CAATTGAGCAGGTTGCAAAAGCGAGGGCCATTCCGGGACAACCATGGCAGTTGTAGGCCGAGATCTCCAGCCCCTTCACATGCATGGCCCACTTTTGAGAGCCCTTCCCAATGGCCTCCGAAGCGGCTTTCACTCCCTTCGACACCAAAGCTCCCGCCCCTTCTCCCTTTCCAATTTCCTTGACGAGTTTTTGGGATGCTTCAAAATCTCCCCACCCAATCTTTTCCTTGATCAGTCCCTTCTCCGAAGCTTCCATGAGAAATCCGATGCCGCTTCCCAGGGAGATCGTATCCAGTCCCCACTCATCTGCCATTCGATTCAACACGGCTACTTGTGGCAGACTTTTCAACCCGATATTGGGACCCAACATGCCAACATTTTCGTAATCCAGTTCTGTCCGTTGATCCTCGGAATCCTTAATCACATGGCCACATTGCATGCTGCACATGGGACATCCCTTACGATCAACATGGAGCTTTTCTAAGATATAACCATCCATTTCTTTTGAAAAATCAAAAACCCCTTCCTTGAAATTATAAGTCGGAAGGCACCCGTTCTCATTGCACCATTCAAACGCCTGCATCGTCCCCTGACGCATCCAGAAATCAAAACTCTCCTTTCCTTTAATCTCTTCATACCCTTTTTTCCCAAGCTCTCTCAGTTTAGGATCGTCAAAGTTAGAAATATTTCCGGTTCCTTTGATGACGATGGCTTTCAAATGCTTTGATCCCATCACAGCGCCCATGCCGGGCCGTCCCCCTGCTCTTCCTCGTTGGGACATGACCGTTGAAATGGGTATGAGATTTTCTCCTGCAGGTCCGATGAGAAGGATCCCTGAATTCTTCCCATATTTTTTCTCCAGTAGGTCTTGGGCTTCAAACGTATCCTTGCCCCACAGGTCAGAGGCCTCCCCGATCCTGACGTTTTCATCTTCAATGAGTAGGGTACAGGGTTTCGCCGATTTTCCTTCGACGACCACCACATCATAGCCTGCTTTTCTCAGATGGACGGATGCCATTGTCCCGATATTGCCATCTCCGTAGCCTCCTGTGAGAGGGCTCTTTGAGGCAATGACCATCTTGCCTGAGCTCGGAAGAAGCTGTCCACTTAAAGGGCCCGTGGCAAAGACGATCTTATTCTGTTCTGATAGGGGATCGATCTTCTTTACCTCGTCCCATAAAAGTTTGATTGCGAACCCCCTTCCTCCCAGGAAATCCCTCTGGGTGGAATCAGGGATCTCCTCTTTGGACACCTGACCATTAGAAAGATTTACTCTCAGTAATTTCCCGCCATACCCTTTCATCGCTAACCTCCATAAAGGTGTTTATGATTAGGACATCTCAATTCGTTGCCCTCTGTCTTAATGGGCATAGGTCTCTTCCACACCTTATGTAGAAAACAACTCTAAAATCCCCCCCTGCCAATTTCTATCGTCTATCGCCCTTCGTCCCTCGTCTATCGTTCAAATAACCTCCTCCTCAAGCACCTTCCTCCCCTCAACGATCCTTTCGTAACCCAGCGGCTTCACATCTACGGTCTCATATCGTCCCAGGCGAATCTTTTCCGATAGCGCTTTTCCCACAGCGGGCGCCTGCTGAAAGCCATGGCCGCTGAATCCGACTGCCATGTAGAAACCCCGCACCTCCGGATGCTCTCCGATGATTCCGTTGGAGTCCCACTGGTTTACCTCATAGAGCCCTGCCCAGCCACTATTGATTTTCAACTTGTCAAAGAGAGGAATGCGGTGGGCGAGAGATGGCCAGATCGCTTCATTGAAGTAATCGCGATCCCATGTGAAGTTGAATCCGGGAGGCTCCTCTTTCCGGGATTTTCCGCTGAGAATCTGCTTTCCGGTCTCGTGAAGGAAATAGACTCCGGAGGTGTCGATGGTGAGAGGAAGGTCATAGTCGAAGAGTCGCGGCGGTTTTAACAGGTAGACCATCCGGCGCACCGGAACAACGGGAATCTCCACGCCGGCCATCTTCCCCGCCTCTCCTGCATAGGGCCCTGCCGCATTGACAATTGAGGAGGAGAGGTAGGTCGTTCCGTCCTTCGTCTTCACTCCCTCCAGCCTGTCCCCTTTTCGCAGGATCTCCACCACCTCCTGATAGACGTACTCCACCCCCAAATGCTTTGCCTTTCTGACAAACCCCTGGAGCACACCATGGGGATCCATATACCCGTCACCAGCAGAAAAAGAAGAACCAACCAGATCTTCCGTATTGAGATCGGGAATGAGCTGAAGAGTTTCATCAATATTGAGGAGCTGAGTCTCCACGCCCAGCGATTTCTGAAAGGTCTGATGCTTCACAAGAATAGGCCAGTTCCTCTCACTTCCGAGGAAGAGATACCCTCTGGGTTTAAAACCGATCTCAGGCCGCTCCCTACCGACCTCCATCCGTTCACCGAACTCCTGATAAAAGGCAAGGCTATACTGGGAGAGGCGGACATTCACCTCTGTGCTAAACTGCCTACGGATTCCTCCCACGCTGAGGGCGGTGGAAGCCTTTTCGTAAGCGGGGTCTTTCTCAAAAATTCCAATCCTTCCCTTGAACCCCTCATCAACCAGATGATAGGCAATGCTCGACCCCATTACCCCGCCGCCAATAATGAGGACATCAAATGTTGCAGCAACCATCTTTATATCCCCTGCCTGCGCCGAGGCTTCAGCGGCAAGCCACCCAAAGCCCCTTTCTCTCTTCCCCTCTTCTTTATAACCCCCTTCATCCCCCCAATCTAACGCCCCCTCTACTCTCCCCCTCTTAAATTAAGAGGGGGAAGGGGGAGTTATAAGGGGGGACAGAGGGGAGTTAATATAAAACCCGGTCCCTGACGGCAGGAAATTCCCTTCTGACGGTTGAAACCTTTTCCAGATCGATTTCCGCCCTGAGAATGCACTCTTCATCCCCGCCGCTTGCAAGAATGGTTCCCCAGGGATTGACGATCATGCTATGACCGCAGAACTGGATTCCCCGGTTCTTTCCCGCACAGTTGCTTGAGATCAAAAATGAGCTATTTTCAATGGCCCTAATCCGGTTAAACATCAACCAGTGTTCCAGCCGGGGATAGGGCCATCCGGATGCGACCAGGAATAATTCAGCTCCCTTATCAAGCATCCTCCTGAAGAGTTCAGGAAACCGGAGGTCGTAGCAGGTGCACATTCCGATTTTGCCCAGGGGGGTTTCAACCACCACCACTTCACTGCCGCTTGAAAGGATCCGGCTCTCCTGGGATCCATATCCGAAGAGATGGATCTTCCGGTATCTGGCGATCAACTTCCCTTCGGGATCGAAAAGAAGGCTGGTGTTGAATAATTTCCCATCCTCCTCTTCCACAAAACTTCCGGCATGGAGATAAAAGCCATGCTCTTTAGCCTTTCGGGACATCCTCCGGGCCGTTTCTCCGCTCACCGTTTCCGACTCTTTCGAATAGACGTCGAAGGAAAAGTAGCCGATGTTCCAGATCTCGGGAAGGATGACGAGATCTGCGCCTATTGCCTGATCCAGGAGCGATTCGACTCGGTCCATTCTCCGGGACTTATCCTCTTCTCCCATCCATAGCTGAATCGATGCAACCTTGAACATCTTCTTCATCCCCTCAGACAATCCAGCCCCTTCCATTTCCGGCCTTGGTTCCTTATTAACCCCCTCTCCCCAGGCGGGAGAGGGTGGGGGTGAGGGGGAACCAATATGTCCACCCCCACCCTCGCCCTCCCCCGTCAAGAGGGGGAGGGGATTATTCGACGGCAATTTCAAATATTTTTGTTTAGGCTTTCTCATTCGTCAGGTTGTTCTTTATAATCTCACCGAGAACCTTTGAGCGCTGGGTCGCCACCTCAACCGCATTGATCAGTGTGGTCCTCAACCCACCCTCTTCCAGGGTATGGAGTCCTGCGATCGCCGTTCCTCCGGGAGAGGTAACCATGTCTTTCAGCTTTCCAGGATGCTCTCCCGTCTCGATTAACATCTTGGCCGCTCCAAGAACGGTTTGAGAGGCCAGAATCAGGGCATCGCTTCTCGAGAGCCCCACTTTAACCCCTGCATCCGCCAGGGCATCGATGATGAGAAAGATGTAGGCGGGGCCGCTTCCGCTCAAACCGGTCACCGCATCGAGAAGGTATTCCTCGATGATGATCGATTTCCCCACGGAATCGAAGATCGTCTTCGCCGCGATCAAGTCCTCTTTCGAGGCATGCTTTCCCCCGGCAATGGCTGAAACACCCTCCCGGACGGAGACACAGATGTTGGGCATCACCCGGATCAGTTTCAGTTCTTTCCTGGCGCAGGATTCGATCGCATCGAGAGGAACTCCAGCCGCAATCGAGATGATCAGTTTCGAGAGATCGAGATATTTCGCCACCTCTTCCACCACCTGCTTCATGATCTGGGGCTTCACGGCCAGGACAATGATATCGGATTGCTTCACGACTTCCGGATTATGGGAGGTTCCCTTCACCCCGTACTTTTCACGGATCGCCTTCAGCCTTTCGGGTCTGACATCCGAGCACAGGATCTGTTCCGGCCGACAGAGATGGCTGTGAAGGAGCCCATGGATCAGGGCTTCTCCCATATTCCCCGATCCCAGAAACCCAACCTGTTTATTCTTCAGCATGGCATCTCCTCCTCAAGGAGTTTACCCCGTTAGAAATGACGCTCGTTGCGGCTCGAAACCGAGCGGGGCGCTATTTCTAACGGGGTGAAGATTTTTGTGGCAAAGAAATAGAGAGTTGTGGTAAATATGAAGAAACATAAAACTGAAATGGATGTCTGTCAAGAAATAAAAAAAACAGAATTATAGTGAACGACCTCGAAAAGTGGTCATTGCGAGGACCCCGCACTTGATTCGGGGGACGTGCCTGCGCGTTGAAGCGCTACGGCGCGCAAGCGTGGCAATCCCATGAGATTGCTTTCACGGAGTTTACCCTGAACGAAAAACGAGATTCTTCGCTTCGCTCAGAATGACAGAAAGTGAAGGGTTCGCAATCACACATGGTGGATGTCAACTTATTTAAGTCGTCCACGATAGAAAATGGGGAACGTGGGGATATTCGAGGAGTCATGTTTCAGTACATCGTCATCGAGGGGCCGATCGGCGTAGGCAAAACGAGCCTGACCAGACTCCTGGCAAAGGAGTTTAATGCCCGATTGATCCTGGAGAAGCCGGAGGAGAACCCTTTCCTTCCCCAGTTCTACCGGGACAGAAAAAAGTATGCCTTTCAGGCTCAAATCTTCTTCTTGCTGAACCGCTTCCAGCAGCAGAAGGAAATTGCCCAATTCGACCTCTTCAATCAAATGACTCTGAGCGACTATCTCTTCGCCAAGGACCGTATCTTTGCTTCCCTCAATCTGGATGACCACGAGTTAGCCCTCTATGAGCAGATCTTTAGCCTTCTCAATGGACAGATCCCCACCCCGGACCTGGTTATCTTTCTTCAGGCAAAACCCGAGGTCCTGCATCACCGGATCAAATCGAGAAATTTCGCCTATGAGAAAGATGTGGATTTGGAATATCTCAAGGCAATGACGGATGCCTACAACTACTACTTTTTTCACTATGATCAAGGTCCCTTGCTGGTGGTCGATACGAGTGAGATCGATTTTGTGAACCGGAAAGAGGACTTCGCTCAGCTCATCCGGGAGATCAAACAGATGAAGAAGGGAACCTGGTATTTCATCCCGATGAAATCCAAATAATTTCGGATTTCGGAATGCGGAGTTCAAACACAAAACTTTTCTTATTCCGCAATCCGCAATCTGCATTCCGCAATCGATTAACCTTCCGGAGTTGAAGGCTCACTGGCTGTTTTGGGCGCTTCCTTCACTGGCGCTTTTTCAGGTTTCTTCACCGCCGCTTTCACTGCCTCTTTGGGTGCGGAAGGGGGTAGAAGTCCCTTGGCCCGAAGTTTTCCTTTCTCCTTCTTCCGTTTTCTTCTTCTCGCTAATTCCCGGTCCTTTTCCCTTCTTGGCATATGCCCTCCTCATCTAAATTACGGATTGTAGATTGCGGAATTCGGAATTAAAACCTGAAATTTTAAATCCGCAATCCGCATTCCGAAATCCGAATTCATTTTATGAACATCGGGGTAATCGACACAAGCGGCTGATCTCTTCCATCGTCTTCTCAGTGAGGAAGACCGCATCTGACTCTTTCTCCGCAAAAAGGGGGGAACCGATGCAAATCTCCACCCGTCTCCTCCATCCCTTTCTCTCTCCATAACGGATCCCCACCGGGATAAAGGGGATTTTCTGTTTCAATTCTTCCTGAAATTTCAGAATCATTTGAAGAAGCCGGCCTTTGCCAGCCCCCACCCCGTTCCGAAAATAGGTGCCCTCCGGAAAGATGACGATTCTCTCCCCGGTTTTAAGAAGGGAAACGATGGTTTTAAATGAATCCAGAGTTCGGATCGTCTTTTCCCGGTCTACTGGAACAGCGCCGCATAAGGAAAGATAATCCCGGATCAGGGGATATCGGAAAAGCTCCTTCTTGGCAACGAAGTAGAGCAGGGGATGGAAGGCGAGGCTCACCAAAGGAATATCCGTCCAGTATTGATGCTTCGGAAGAATAATGACCGGACGTTGATCCGGAAGGGTCCTATTCCCCTCTGTCTCAATCTTGTAGAAAACAGAAAAGACCAACTTGGCAACCCTTTTGGTTATGGAATAGGCAAATGAGCTTCTTTTCATGTGGGTTGTCTGATCAGGGATATCAGAATATCAGGAAATCAGGGGGTTTCCCCTGGCACCCTGGTCTCCCGATCCCCTGATAATCTAAACTAATATGAATCCAAAAGGTCTTCTTTAGGAATTTCCGGAGGAATCTCGACCTTCAGCCGCTCCTTCTTGGCCCGCATGGCAGCAGCCATGCCGGCCTTCAAGGCATCGCGATTCAACTTCTCCGTCCCCCTGGGCACCCTTGCCAGTACCGCCGCCTCCACGGCTTTCGATGAAACGATGGGGGTGAGTTGGGAAAGGGCGCCGAGAGCCACAATGTTGGCCACCATTTCCCTCTTAAATTTTTCTCTTGCGATTCGGGTAAAGGGAATCTGAAAAGCCCTCGGATTGGGAACCTGGGTGACAAAGGTCGAATCAACGATGAGGAGGCCTTCCGGATCGAGGTCGGGGAAAAAATCATCGCACGATTTCTGGTTCATCACCAGAAGAAGATCGGGTTTCATCGCCTTGGGGTAGTCAATCTCCTCATCGCTGACGATCACCTCTGATTTGCTCGACCCTCCTCTTGCCTCTGGGCCATAGCTCTGAGTCTGGGCGACGAATTTATGATCATAAACCCCGACCGCCTCAGCCAGGATGATCCCCATCAGGATAATCCCCTGGCCTCCCGATCCCCCCAAACGAATCTCATACCGGGAACCCATTTTCTCAACCCCATTTCAAATTGTAAATTGAAGTAACCCCTCCTCTCCTCCCCTTAAGTTAAGGGGAGGAGAGGAGGGGTTATGAAATCTGAAATTTGCAGTTAAAGCTTTTTCCTATCTCCTTATCTCCCCATCACTTCTTTTGCCCGCTCCCGGATCTTCTCATACTCATCCTGATAGACCGGAAGCTCCTTATCGACGAGCACGCCGATCACGATCTTTTCTTTCAGCTCCTCCGGTTTCATCCTGGCAGCTTTCTCCACGGTGACGGCCTGGTCTCGCTGCTGCTCCATCATCTGGACAGCCGTTCCCAGACGGTTCTGTCTCCCGAATTGTGTATGGCAGTGAGAAATCACCTCCACCACTGAAAAACCCTGCTTTAAAAAGGCCTTCTCCATCAGGCTGTCCAGGAGCCGCGCATGATAAACCGTCCCTCTGCCCACGAAGGCTGCCCCTGCCGTGACCGCGAGCTCAGAGATATTGAAGGACTGTTCTATATTGGAATAGATGGTGGTCGTGGATCTCATTCCATAGGGGGTGGCGGGAGAACTCTGCCCCCCTGTCATTCCGTAGATGCTGTTGTTCAGGATGAGAGCCGTCATATCGATGTTTCGCCGGGCCGCATGGATGAAATGGTTTCCGCCGATGGCCACCGCATCTCCATCGCCCATGATGACGATCACCTTCAGGCTGGGCTTGGCCAGTTTGACCCCTGTGGCGAAGGTGATGGCCCGACCGTGTGTCGTGTGAAGGGTGTTGAAATCGACATAGACCGGAAGCCTTCCGGAACACCCGATGCCCGAGATCAGAACGATCTCGTCCTTCTCATATCCGATCCGGTCAATGGCCCGGATCAGGGCGCCCAGCATGATGCCGATCCCGCAGCCCGGGCACCAGACATGGGGAAACTTCTTGTCATGCCGTAGGTATTTATGGATCAATTTGGTGACCTCAGCCATCAGGATACCTCCAAGCACTAATCATTGCAAAATGATCAATGAAAATTTAACAATGCAAAATAAAACCAAGAAACTTTTTCTCTCGAATTCTTTAACATTGTTAATTGACCATTGCCCATTGCTCATTTTTCAATGATCTTTATGACACGACTTCCTGGATTCGACTTAATATCTCCATGGGAGTGATGATCGTCCCATCCACTTTGTTGAGGGCAACGACCCGGGTGATTCCCCGGTTCACCCGCTTCACCTCGCGAGAGATCTGGCCCATATTCATTTCGGGAACGATCAGAACCTTTGAGGTCTGGAGGACTTTCTCCACGGCTGTCCTCATAAAAGGCCAGATCGTCATCAATTTGAGGAGCCCGACCTTCCGGCCCTTCTCCCTGGCTTCGATCACCGCCCTCTTGGCAGAGCGGGCCACACATCCATAGGCAACGATCGTGATCTCGGCATCTTCCGTCTGGAAGTATTCGGCTGTCTGTATCTCTGGAAAATGGGAGCTGATCTTGCGGTGAAGCCTCGAAATAAAAGGGCCAATCTCATCGGGCCTCGATGTGGGAAAACCCCTTACGTCATGGGTCAGGCCCGTCACATGATAACGGTACCCTTCCCCGAAATTGGCCATGGGGGAGACGCCGCTGGGCGTATCTTCGTAAGGGATATACCATTCGGGGGGCATGGTGGGCTTGACCCGGTTAAAGATCTCGATCTCTTCCTCATCGTCCAGCGCCATCTTCTCCCGCATATGCCCTACCACTTCATCGATCAAAACGATGACAGGGGTTCGAAACCTCTCTGAAAGGTTAAAGGCCCGGATGGTCATGTCAAAACATTCCCTGACGGTGGAGGCGGAAAGGACGATGATGGGATGATCGCCATGGGTTCCCCACCGTGCCTGCATCACATCGCTCTGCGCCGGAAAGGTGGGAAGTCCTGTGCTGGGCCCTCCCCGCATCACATTGACGATGACACAGGGAACTTCGGCGATGATGGCCAGACCCAGATTCTCCTGCATCAGTGAGAATCCCGGGCCGCTGGTGGCCGTCATGGACTTCACTCCTGCGAGGGAGGCGCCGATGACCGCACCGAGGCTTGCGATCTCATCCTCCATCTGGATGAAGGTTCCATCGACCTGGGGCAATCGGACCGATAACACTTCGGAGATTTCTGTGGCAGGGGTGATCGGATAGCCCGCAAAGAAACGGCAACCTGCCCGCAGGGCTCCCTCTGCCACTGCCTCATTGCCCTGGAGTAACAATTCTTTCCGGTGAGATTTCTTCTTCTCCCTTTGGTTCTGTCTCTTCACCTTTGACCTCGGCTCTCTTCTTCCCCTTGGGTTTTGCTTCCACAGTGATCGCAAAATCGGGGCACCGGACCTCGCACCATCCGCAATTGATGCATTTCTCAATATCCTTCACATAGGGATAGCCTGCTTCATCTTTGGCCAGGACTCCTGTGGGGCAGAAGGAGACACAGATCCCGCAGGCTTTGCACCAGGCCTTGAAGATATCGATCCTGGGTGTCTCTTTCGATTTCTTTGATTCTGTCATCTTTTATTCCTTATCTTATCAGATGAGATTCCACTTTGACTCATCCATTTTTTATCTTCCCCCATCATATATAAACTGAAAACAAAAGTCTTGTCAAAGCTTTTCAAAGGAAGGTTTGGACTAAGCGTTGAAATCCATTGTATTTTCTTGATTCGCAATCGCATCGATTATCACCCCCCCGATATTGTGATTTTTTTTTCATTGACAGGAGATGACGGATTCAATATATTTATAGCCACACAAAAGAACATTTCGTCTATACACCTTAACGCATCATGAAAGGAGCCGGCTATGATTTCTTTGAATGTCAATGGCAAGAAGTACAAAGTTGATGTTCCAGATGATGTCATGTTGCTATGGGTCTTACGCGACCACCTAAAACTCACGGGCACCAAGTACAGTTGCGGAATTGGAGAATGTGGCTCTTGCACCGTTCATATCAACGGCAAAGCAGAGAGGTCGTGCACGATTCCCGTTGGCCAGGTCAAGGGGGAAAAGATAACAACCATCGAAGGGCTGCCTGACAACCATCCGGTAAAGAAGGCATGGATACAGGAACAGGTTCCGCAATGTGGTTACTGTCAGCCCGGGGTAATCATGCAGGTGGCTGCCCTCATCTCACAGAAGCCCACTCCTGATGCAGATCAAATCATCAGCAAAATGGATGACGTGATCTGCCGGTGCGGAACCTATCTGCACATAAAGAAGGGGATCCAAACCGCTGTTCAAATCGTGAGAAAGGAGGGCAAGAGAGCATGAAAACAAATATTTCACGTCGCTCTTTTTTAAAGATAACTGGTCTCACCATTGCCGTTTCCGTCACCCCCTTTGGATATAACATTCTCAATGCTTCTGAGAAGAAAGATCTCAAGACCTTCAACCCAAATGTGTGGCTCCACATCACCTCTGACAATAAGGTTACTATATACATCGGCAACTCCGAAATGGGACAGGGGGTCCTGACGGCCCAATCCATGATCATTGCCGATGAGCTTGAAGCAGATTGGAAACAAGTTCAGATTCGTCAGGGTGGAGCTATGGATGGATTCAAGAGCCCCATCTTGGGAGCACAGATAACGGTCGGGAGCGCGAGCCTGAGAGGGTTTTATGAACCGCTGCGAAAGGCGGGCGCGGCAGGCAAGGCAATGCTCGTCAATGCGGCGGCAGAGACCTGGAATGTCCCTGAAAGCGAATGCAAGGCTGTGCTGGGGACCGTGAAGCATGAAAAGAGCAACCGCAGCCTCACCTACGGTCAGCTCTGCGAAAAGGCGGCCAAGCTCCAGGTCCCTCAGGATCCGCCCCTCAAGAAAGAAAGCGAGTTCAGGTACATAGGCAAGCCCATGCCTCGTGTGGACGTCCCGGAAAAGGTGATGGGTAAGGCAGTCTATGGTCTTGATGTCACCCTAAAGGATCTGCATTACGCGGTTATCGCGCGTCCCCCTGCCTATGGCGCGAAGCCCCTTTCATTTGACCAGAAGGCTGCGGAGCAGGTGAAAGGTGTGGTTAAGGTTATTCAAATCCCGCAAGGGATTGCAGTGTGCGCCACATCCACTGATGCCGCCTTGAAAGGCAGGGATTCCCTTAAGGTGCAGTGGGACAAGGGAACCCACCCGGATATGGACAATGCGTTCATTGAAAAGAGCATGATGGCGGATCTGGACAAGCAGGGGGCCAAAGTCCATGAGGTTGGGGATGCCAAGAAGGCTCTCAGCGAGGCTGCGAAAAAAGTGGAAGCCGCCTATTTTGTCCCATGCGTTGCCCATGCCACCATGGAACCCATGAATACCACTGCCTATGTGCAAGAGGACCGCTGCGACGTTTGGTCTCCGAACCAGAACCAGACCGCCTGCCGGGGTATGGCCGCAGGCATAACAAAATTGCCTCCGGAGAAGATCCATATCCATACGACCTTCATTGGGTGCGGGCTGGGAAGGCGGGCGTTCACGGATTTCGTGCCCGAGGCAGTGATCACCTCAAAGGCCCTCGGGAAACCGGTCAAAGTGATGTGGACACGGGAAGACGATATCAGGTATGACAGGTTTCGCGCCCCCATGGCTCACCGGATTCAAGGCGGTCTTGACGCTCAGGGACAGCTGATCGGCTGGTCCCACAAGACCTCCGCTATCTCGATTATGAGGCCCGTCAATCCCAAAGCCATCAAGGACGGAGTCGACTTTTATTGCCTCTGGGGCCTCTGGGATGTGCCGGATTCTCCGCACTGGAACGCCAGGATTCAGTATGAGATACCGAACCTCTACATCGAATTCCTCATGGCCGATCTTCCCATCCCCTGTTGGCCCTGGCGTTCGGTCCAGAATGGCCCCAATGCGTTTGTCATCGAGTCCTTCATCGATGAGCTAGCTCATGCTGCAGGAAAGGATCCTCTCGAGTTTCGTTTACAAAATTTAAAGAATAACAAACGGGCTACTCGTGTACTCCAGACCGTAGCGGAAAAGGCCGGATGGGGCAAACCCATTCCGATGGGCCAGGGTCGGGGTATTGCACAGCATGCCTGCTTTGGAACCTGGGCTGCCCAGGTCGTAGATCTCTCCGTGGATAAAAACACCGGTAAGATCAAGGTGCATCGCGTGGTGGCTGCTGTGGATTGTGGGCCAGTGATCAATCCCGGACCGCTTGTGGAGCAAATAGAAGGGGGGATCATCCTCGCCCTCAGCACTGCCCTCAAGGAAGAAGTGAAGTTTGATAAAGGTGGTGTAGCATCAGCGAATTTCGGTGATTATCCCATCATACGGATGAGTGAAGTGCCTGAAATCGAGGTCCACACGGTGAAAAGCACCGATAAGATCGGCGGCATCGGGGAGCTTGGGGTTCCGCCCCTGGCGCCTGCGGTTGCAAATGCATTTTTTAACGCGACGGGTGTTCGGATCAGGCGTATTCCCCTCACCCCGAAGACGGTGATGGACGCGATGAAAAAAACATGAAAACCCGAGAGTGTGGGCAAGGTGAATGTTATGGGGTGACATCATCTCAAAAAGATGGTGTCACCTTTTTTTTAGTCAAAGGTTTTCGATGAGGGCGGTGGCAAATTCAGAGCACCTCACCTTTTTGGCTTTTCTCATCTGGCGGGCAAGATCATAGGTGACGATCTTCTGTGAGATGGTCTTTTCAAGGGCTTTGATGATCCGCCGGGCTGCTTCTTCCCACCCCAGGTAATCGAACATCATGGCGCCGGAGAGGATTAAAGAGGAGGGATTGATCACATCCTGATCGGCATATTTGGGCGCGCTTCCGTGAGTCGCCTCAAAGACCGCTGCCTGGTCTCCGACATTGGCTCCGGGCGCCATACCCATGCCTCCGACCTGGGCGGCCAGGGCATCGGACATATAATCTCCGTTGAGGTTGGGCATGGCCAGAACATCGTACTCATCGGGCCTCAACAGGACCTGCTGGAACATCGCATCAGCAATCCGGTCTTTAAGAACGATCTTCCCTTCAGGAAGATTCGTTACTCCCTGATTCACCAATTCACTCTCCATCAGAACCCTCTCTCCAAATTCTTCTTTGGCCAATTCATATCCCCAGTCGCGGAAGGCGCCTTCTGTAAATTTCATGATGTTTCCCTTATGGACCAGTGTCACACTTTTCCGGCCATGGGATAGAGCGTACTGAATCGCTATTCGGACAAGCCGTTTCGACCCGAAACGGCTGATGGGTTTAATCCCGATCCCGGAATCCTCCCGGACCTTCTTCCCCAACTCTTTCTCGAGAAACTCCCTCAACCGTAACGCTTCGGGAGACCCTTCTTTCCACTCGATCCCTGAATAGACATCCTCGATGTTCTCCCGGAAGACGACCATATCCACCTTTTCAGGATGTCTGAGCGGACTGGGTGTTCCGGGAATATATTTCACCGGCCGGATGCAGGCATAGAGGTCGAGCCTCTGCCTCAGCATGACGTTGATGCTTCGCATCCCTCCACCCACCGGGGTGGTCAGGGGACCTTTAATGCCGATTTTATATTCCCGGATGGCTTCGATGGTTTCTTCAGGGGCCCATTCCTTTTTCAATTGATAAGCCTTCTCTCCGGCATAGGTCTCCCGCCAGTCTATCTTTCTTTTGCTTCCATAGCTTTTCTCCACGGCGGCATTGAAAACGCGAACCGATGCCCTCCAGATGTCCGGTCCTACTCCATCCCCTTCGATGTAGGGAATGACGGGGTGATCCGGCACGTTCAGCTTTCCGTCTGTGGTGTATTGAATTTTTTGTCCGGTCATAAAGGTTTAGTCTCCTTCAATTACCTATAAGTAGCGGCGGCATTTATTGCCGACGATGTCCGCCCCCAATAAATGGAGGCGCTACAAAAAATATCTCCCAAACACCAAGGTTGTGCAATTGCCGCCAAAGGCAAAGGAGTTGGAGAGCACAACATCCACCTTCATCTCACGGGACTTTCCCGGGACATAATCGAGATCACACTCCTCATCGCCTTCCCTGTGATGAAGCGTAGGGGGAACGAAATTATAAATGATGGAGAGAACCGACGCTACTGCTTCGATGGCGCCTGCTGATCCCAGGCAATGTCCCACCATCGACTTGAGGGAACTGATGGGGATCGCATAGGCTCTTTCTCCAAATGCCTTCTTGATGGCAAGCGTCTCAACCTTATCGTTGAGAGACGTGCCTGTTCCATGGGCATTAATATGATCGACTTCGTTTGGATCCAGACCGCTCTCTGCCATCGCCTCCTTCATAATCCGGGCCTCCGCCATGCCCGTGGGTTCCGGCGCTGTGATGTGATGGGCCTCTCCACCGATCCCATATCCCAAAAATTCAGCAAGCACCTTTGCCCTCCTCTTCATTGCTTCCTCAAGATCTTCCAGAATCAAGATGGCCGCTCCCTCACCCAGAGACATCCCCGCCCTTTTCCGATCGAAAGGCTTGCAGGGGGAAGGGTCCATCACCCTGAGGGAGTTGAATCCGCCGAACGTGAGTTCGCTCATCGCATCGCTTCCTCCACAGACCACAGCTTTACATCGGCCCTTGCGGATGAGATCGGCCCCGTAACCGATGGAGGTTGCAGAAGAACTGCAGGCAGTGGTGATCGTAGCCTTCGGTCCTGAAAACCCGAATCTCTCTGCGATTCGACTGGTTGTAAAACTCGGCATGAAAGGAAGGATGAGAGAGGGCCTCGATTTCCCCTTAAGAAGGATCTCCCGGTGATAGGTCTCTGCTTCGTACATTCCTCCCGCGCCTGCGCCCAGGCAGACGCCCACTTCCTCCGGAGGATAGTATTCAATTCCAAAGGATTGGACTGCTTCCTCAGCAGCAATCAAACCAAATTGATCGGTCCGGGAAAGCCGGTTTAACTCTCTCTTCTTAAAATAGTCTTCTGCCCGGTAATCCCTGATTTCGGCTCCGATTTTAGAGGGGTATTTCGAAGTATCGAAAAGGGTGATTGGCCCAATGCCTGTCCGGCCCTCTTTCAGAGATTGGGCAAACTCATTTACTCTCTTTCCGATGGAACAAAAGACTCCCATCCCTGTAACGACAACCCGTTTCGTGCTCATTTTCGTCATTTTAATATAATGAACCTCCAAATAAAATAGGGCCACATTTTTTAGGATGATCCCAACGACATGAAAACAGAATCACGAATTTTGTAAAAATCCATAGACATCACCAGTTAAAGATGGTAAAAGGGCGACATAGAAGAACTAACCGGAAAAGGAAATGACCAAAGGCTTTGTGTCACAAGTTGCCTCTCACTCAGAGGAATTCTTGCTGGAAAAAGACATTGCAACTGTTTTTCCCCTCTTCTCGCCGGAGGGTGAAAATCTTTGGGCGCCCGGCTGGAGTTACACAAACCTCTTCGGCTCGACAAAACTGAAGCCTGACTATGTCTTCCTTACCGACACCCACGATCACAAGTCGGCCCAGGCGATCTGGATTGTGTCTGACTATGATCCAGACAAGCATTATATTTCATATTATAAAATCGAGCCGGAGCAAAAGGTCGGCAAGATTACCGTGCAATGCTTTGAACAGAGCTACACCTCCACTCTAGTCAGAATTACTTACAAATACATCGGGCTCTCTGATTCCGGAAACCAATTTGTTGCAGAATTTACAAAAGAAGCTTTCATGGAATTTATTTGGGGATGGCACTTGCTGCTACGTGATTATTTTGAAAAACATCCCTGACAAGCCAAACGGAGGTGAATCCATGGCGGTTCGTATCGTGCAGTTCGGAAGCCCCCGCACCATCGGCGAAGGGCTGCGTATTGGAACAGTTCGGCGCCCGCCAAGAGGCGTGCCTAAAACCGAATTTGCTTCACGCAATTATTATGATGTGTGGCTGCCCAACCTCGCTCCCAGCGAGCAACTTCTTAAAGCAGGACAGTCCGCTGAAGATGAGAAGGCTTGGCGCTTCTTTATCAAACGTTATCGCTCGGAAATGAGCCGCCCGGAGAACAGCCGGGTTCTCGATCTTCTGGCCGCGTTATCGCACCAGGCGAATTTCTCGGTCGGATGTTATTGCAATGATGAGCAGCATTGTCATCGCTCCGTGCTTCGCCAACTCCTCGCTGAACGCGGCGCTACTCTCGCTTAAATGAACCCGTCGCCAGTAGTATCTGCATATCACAAGCAGATTTGCTGGCAGGACCTCCTCTTTATTTATCCGAATTCCGAAATCCGCAATCTACAATTTGTTTAAACAATTCCTCCATCCACGACAATGGTCTGGCCGGTGATGTAGTCTGAATGATCGGATGCCAAAAAGAGGACGGCCCGGGCCACTTCCTCCGGCTTTCCCATCCTTCCGAGGCTGGACGATTTGATGATGGCCTCGACTTTCTCCTTCGGCATTTTGGAGATGACCTCGGATTCGATCAAACCCGGAGCTACGGCATTGACATGAATATTAAAAGGGCCTAACTCCCGGGCAAGCGATTTCGTGAAGCTGATCACTCCTCCTTTGGTCGCCGCATAATTGGTCTGTCCGGCCGTGCCGAGAATTCCGCTGACTGAAGAGATATTAATGATTTTTCCTCTCTTTTCCGGGATCATCTTCCGTATCGCCGTCTTACAGCAGTAGAAGAGACTGCTCAGGTTGGTTTTTATAAGTGAATCCCAGTCCTCATCGCTCATCAGCATCAGGAAGTTGTCACGAATGAGCCCAACATTATTGACCAGTATATCGATTCTTCCGTATTGGGCGAAGACATCCTCCGTCATCTCTCTGACCTGCTCGAACTGAGTGACATCGGCCTTAAAGAGGCCCAGATTCAGCCTTCTGGATTTGGCCTCATTCAATAGATTTTCAGCAGCAGCCACATCCTTAGAGAAGTTCGCCACCACCCTGGCTCCCTCTTCGGCAAAGAGAAGAGAGATCGCCTTCCCTATTCCCTTGGTTCCTCCTGTGACAATGGCGACTTTATCTTTGAGTAGCATATTCACCCTCCAACATACAAATTAAGTGACTAAAGTGATCTAAAGTGCCAAGTGAGCTAAAGTTAGAAAAGGTCATTAAATGTTGAACTCGTAAAAAGTTGTCATTCCCGTGAAAACGGGAATCCAGTGTTTTCAATACGTTCTGGATACCCGCCTTCGCGGGTATGACGAACTAACTGAATTTATAAACAGACTCTAAATAGATAAAAATTAACTTTAGGCGCTTGTAACTTTAGTCACTTTAGCTCACTTTTTAAAGGTTTGACCCTTGGCTTCTTCATCCTTCCCACCAGCTCCCACAGGGGTCCACGAACTTTAAACCTCCTGATCTGCTCCATCAGGTTCTGTGTGATATTGATCTCAAGCCCCGGAACAATCCACTGCTTTCTTCCCAGCGCTTTTTCCCGGATGAGGTCCTCCAATCTTCCATTTAATGCAGGGGAAATGTAGAAATGAGGATAGATCAGATTCGTATTCTTTTCAATGATCCCTTCGGAAAGGGAGATCCTCTCCAGCCCGGTTCCCGGGTAAATCCGAATACCCAGCATCGCAATGACCGCAGTCGGGTTGAGTTGATCCATCAATCGGAAAGATTCTTCGATCGTCTCCTCATCCTCACCCGGCCCTCCGAAGAGAAGGTAATGGCAGTGGTTCACATTCAGTTTCGAACAGAGTTGTGAGGCCTGAGCTATTTCCTCTACCGTGAATGATTTCCCGTAATTTTTAAGCATCCTTGGCGAACCCGAATCCGTCCCAAACTCAACCCCTGCACATCCGGCCTCTTTCATCCATTTCAATAGGTCTTCTTTCAAAAAACCGGGGTTGACAAAGGCGCTCCATCGAATCTGAAGCTTCTCTTCAGCCATCCTTCGGCATAATTTTTCGGCAAAGGAAGGTGGATAATTGAAGATGTCGTCAACGAAGTAGATGTAATCCGTCTCCTGTTCCTGAATAAGCTGGCGGATCTCTTGAACCACTTCTTCGACTTCCCGCAGCCTCACCCTCTCTCCCTCCAGGAGAGGATAGGTGCAATAGATGCAAGAGAAGGGACAGCCCCGCTTCGTCTGAAGGTTTAACATCCCTCCCTCCTCCAGGTAACGCCGGGTATGAAAGAGGGTTCGGTCAGGAGCGGACAGGGGAAAAACCCGGGCTCCCTTTGTAATATGAGGAGAGGAATGATCTTTGATGAGGAGATGGGGAGAGGGGGAAAGGGGCAGTTTATTTTCGAGGGAATTCACCAATCCTAACAGAATCGCCTCACCCTCTCCTACAATTCCGAAATCGACATTCAGATGGGCCAGGAGCTCTCCCGATGCCAATGAAAAACCCGACCCTCCAATGACCAGTTTTGATGAAGAGAGCCGGCGACAGATGGAAACAACCTCTTCCACCTCTTTGAGATAAGAATGGGAGGTCGGGTAGGTCAGATTATCGAGATTTCTCAGTGAGATACCGGTTAAATCGGGTTGGAAACAAAGAAGGGTTTCCTTTAAGTCCGCCTTGATGTCCTGAGAGAAACAGAGGTCGATGACTTCGAGGCGATGGCCTTCTTCCTCCAACCCTCTGGCAAGGCAGGCAAGGCCCAGCGGAAAAACGGGTGCAGGCATTCTCTCACGATTGACGGAGATCAGCAGGATGTTCATTTGGCATTTCTTCTCTCTTGATCCTTCGGATGACGTCCATCTGAGCGCCGCGAAGGACGAAATTGGACATCAGGAAATGGAAGAAGTGATGTTTAGGGCCGCAGAGAAGCCGTTTAAAAATCGACCGAGGGGCGCAGACATATTTTTGCGCCCAGAGATACCCTTCCTGAAGCTCCTGAACCGTCATTCTCTTCGGTTTAAAGACGACATGGCTCATGTCATAATGGGACCAGTTATAATCAAAAATCCTTCCTGCTTCCTCCAGCCGTTTCTGGAGGAGGGTCCCCGGAAATGGGGTTAAGATGGAAAAGGTAGGGATCTCTATACTATTTTTCTGGACGAAATCAACCGTTCTTCTGAAGATCGTCGGATCATCCTCATCGAATCCGAAGATAAACGCTCCCTGAATGCCAATCCGATGAGCCTGAATCGTCTTCACAAGATTGGTTAACTCCTCTGCGGGGACAAACCGTTTTGAAACACCATCCAGATTTTCCTGGACCAGTGATTCAAAACCGATGAAAAGCGAAATGCATCCACTCTCCTGAGCTTTTCTCAGCGCCTCCTCATCCATGGCGATTCGGATCGTTGTAAACCCCATCCATTTCACCTGATGGCGCTTGAAGACCTCGAAAAGGCCGAGAGCATGATCCCGTTTTGCAGTCACATTATCATCCGCAAGAAAAATATACTCCCCCTTTTTCTTGATGATAGAAGAAAGCTCCCGGTCCACTTCCTCCAAAGGGCGAAGCCGGTAACGATTCCCGTTGATGATAGGAACCGAACAGAATTCACACCGGTTGGGACATCCCCGGGTCGTTTCGATCGTCTTGAAAAGGGAGTGATGATGTTTACTCAAAAGCTCCCTTCTGGGAAAAGGTGCCCCTTTGAGTTCGGACCAGTCTCTATTTTTATAAAAGGATTTAAGTTCTCCGGCCTCAAAGTCATGGACGAGTTGATGAAGGATTCCTTCGGCTTCTCCAATCAGGACAGCATCCGCATGCTCTTTTGCCTCTTCGGGTAAAAGGCTTGGGTGAACTCCTCCCAGAATCACTTTTATTCCCCTTGCCCGGAAGCGATCGGCAATCTCATAGACCCGCTTGATCACACAGGTCAATCCCGTTATCCCCACCAGATCCACATCGGCCTCAAAGTCCACCTCCTCAGCCACTTCATTGACAATTTCGACTTTGTAATCTTTTGGAAAAAGGGCGGCCAGGAGGGTAAGCCCGAGGATGGGAAACGGATAAAAGGTGTCATTCGAAAATTTAATTCCCTTTTCTCTCGGAAAGATGAGGAGAACCT
>Ga0154725_1048_pt1 | contig 20477 bp, 21 predicted proteins | sample Rifle2008BG16ft_FD_105733 | JGI IMG/M metagenome (GOLD analysis project Ga0154725, IMG submission 105733) | Deltaproteobacteria bacterium RBG_16_49_23 | reverse complement strand
AGGGCGCCCGGATGGTCTCTATGAAATCGGCTTCAGAGAACGCTGAAGAGATGATCTCCAATCTCACCTTGAGTTACAACAAAGCCCGGCAGGCCTCTATTACCAAAGAACTCTTAGAGGTAACCACCGGCGCTGAAGCCTTAAAATTTGCGCGAGGAAAGAAATGATTAGAAAGTGGACGGCAGAAGGTAGAAGGTGGAATTAAAAAATTCATTTTCAACTATTCACACTCTACGATCCACATTCCAATTGAGGAGGTAGGACATTGAAAGTCGGAAAAGTATTGAGGGTGATCGGTCCGGTCGTGGATGTGGAATTTTTCGCTGAAGAATTACCTGCCTTATACAATGCGATCCGTATTGACCGACCGGATGGAACGAAATTGATTGTTGAAGTGGCTCAGTATATGGGTGAGAATGTCGTTCGCTGTATAGCCACCTCATCGACCGATGGACTGGTTCGTGGGATGGATGCAGTAGATACTGGAGAATCAATCACTATGCCCGTGGGAAGGGAGACGCTGGGAAGGATCTTCAACCTTCTCGGTGAACCCATTGATAAATTAGGCGACTGCCCGGCAAAGAAACGATATCCCATTCACCGTTCTCCGCCGCCTTTTGAAGAACAGGTTCCTTCGAATCAGGTCTTTGAAACGGGGTTGAAGGTCATCGACCTCCTTGAACCTTATGCGAAAGGTGGGAAAGTCGGTCTCTTTGGCGGAGCTGGAGTGGGAAAGACCGTTTTAATCATGGAACTGATCCGGAACATTGCAACGGAGCACGGGGGGTTTTCGGTCTTCGGCGGTGTGGGAGAGAGGACCAGGGAAGGCAACGACCTCTGGCTTGAAATGAAGGCATCGGGTGTTATTGAAAAGACCGTTCTTGTCTTCGGCCAGATGAACGAACCCCCCGGAGCGAGGCTTAGGATTGGTCTCTCCGCCCTTACCCAGGCGGAATATTTCCGGGATGAAGAAGGTCAGGATGTGCTTCTCTTCATCGACAATATCTTCCGTTTCGTCCAGGCGGGGTCTGAGGTCTCGGCCCTGCTGGGCCGGATGCCTTCAGCGGTCGGATACCAACCTACTCTCGCAACCGAAATGGGTGAACTTCAGGAACGAATCACCTCAACCAAGAGAGGATCGATCACGTCGGTCCAGGCCATCTATGTGCCTGCGGATGACCTCACGGACCCGGCGCCGGCCACAACTTTTTCGCACCTCGATGCGACAACCGTTCTCTCAAGGCAGCTGGCAGAACTGGGGATCTATCCTGCTGTTGATCCCCTTGATTCCACTTCACGGATTCTGGATCCCCGCATCGTCGGGGAGGAGCATTATCTTATCGCCCGTGGTGTCCAGCAGGTTCTTCAACGCTACAAAGAACTCCAGGACATCATCGCCATCCTTGGAATGGAGGAACTTTCAGAGGAGGACAAACTCATCGTCCACAGGGCACGAAGGATTCAGAGATTTCTCTCCCAGCCTTTCTTTGTGGCTGAACAGTTCACCGGTTCTTCCGGAAGGTATGTCCCTCTGCCGGATACCATCCGGGGATTTAAGGAAATCCTTGAAGGGAAACATGACGAACTCCCGGAACAGGCCTTCTATATGATCGGAAAGATTGAGGAGGCTGTTGAAAAAGCGAAAAGGTTAAGAGAAGGAGTGCATTAAATATCAATGGCCAATGGTCAATGGTCAATTATCAGTTGCCGATTGAAAATTGGGAATTGAAAATTGAATATGCAAACCCAACCCTTTTTCCTTGATGTCGTAACTCTAAAGAAGGTGGTCTTCAGCGAGCCGATCGAATCCGTGATTGCGCCGGGGACAGTCGGCCATTTTGGGATTCTCGCCGGGCATACTCCATTCGTATCGAGCCTCCAGACAGGGATTACCAAAATCACCAAAGCGAATGGCGAAAAATTCAACCTTTCGACGAGCGGCGGTTTTCTCATGACCGATGGGAAGAAAGTGATCCTCCTTGCAGAGTCTGCAGAGCGACCGGAAGAGATTGATGTCAACCGGGCGCAGAGGGCAAAAGAGAGAGCGGAAAAAAGGCTGGCTGAAAAGAATCCGGATACTGATATTGACCGGGCAAGGACTGCCCTGCTCCGCGCCATCAACCGCCTCAAACTCTCCGGCGGCCAGTAGGAGTTTTTCACTTTCCATTTTCCACTTCCCCCCAACCTTCCACCTTCTACTTTCTACCCTCCAATTTAGTTGACTCCTTTAAATAGGTTTTATAAACTTTGGCCATCGAAATCCATTTATGGGAGATGGAACATGATGAATATCTTGATCATCCTTTTGGGAATCATTTTGTTGTTCGAGGCGCTTTATCATGAGAAAAAGAAAAATAGAATCCCCTACCTCATAACAAAGACTACTCTTTCGTTGCTCTTTGTGACAACCGCGCTGCTACAGCCCCATTCGGTTCCAGCCTATTATCATTATCTTCTTATCGGTTTGATTTTTTGTCTCGTGGGTGATGTGTGTCTCGGCCTTCCACAGAAAAAAGCCTTTATGGGAGGGCTGGTCGCTTTTTTGGTTGGACATGTTCTTTACATCCTTAGTTTTTCGTCTCTCATCCCAGTTTCCCATTGGTTTTCACCAGGGGTGTTTATCATTGTTGTCATAAGCGCCCTCATTTTTTTCTGGCTCCGCCCCTATTTAAAATCCATGCTGATCCCGGTGCTATTATACATCGTGGTGATAACGATCATGGCTTCCGGGGCCTGGGCGGTTTTTTGGAAATCCCCCTTCCAGATTTCCGGAAGGGCGCTCATCTTAGCTGGGGCCCTCTGTTTTTATATCTCAGATTTGTTTGTCGCCCGCCATAGATTCATAAAAGAGGAATACCAAAACCGTCTCCTCGGCTTGCCCTTATATTACACCGGTCAATTCATGCTGGCCTTTTCTGTAGGGTTTATGAGATAAGTGAGAGGTTTTTATTTACCATGTGGCTCTAACCGGGTGCGAGTTTCAAATTAGTAAACTGCATCAAGAATCGAACTTTGACCAAAGAGGAAAACGGAGGGACACTTCCCTATTTTGATTGGAGGTGTCCCTTTAACTTTTTCTATTTGGATTTTTTGTGCTTGATCTTTCCTGTAAGTCCTCCGATCCAATCCATCACACTATCGATGACTGTAGGTCCTTTGACGGTCAGTTTTGTCTCGGCTGTCAGCGGCGATAACATGCTGGTGACCTTTACCGTGTAAACACCCTTCGGAATCGGGGGTTGGCTGATCACAACAACAGGCTCGAACTTTTCATTGGGGACGATATCGGCCTTTAAAATCTCCATGGCCTTGGTCAATTTGCTTATCGAAGATTTGCCCAACTCCGTCTTAAAAGTTCCATCCGGTTTAATGGGGCCCTCGGCCACGATTGCTTTCGTCTCATTGGGTCCAATGAGGGTGATAAAGATGGAGTCTCCGGGTTTAAATCCGGAGCCTTCAAAGAGGATAATGGTGTCCATCAATTTAGCGACTCCGAGTCGAATCGACCCCGGGTTTACAATGACCTGCGGTCCGGCAACGGAGCGATCAAGTGTTTTAGGTGGATTCGAGCATCCCAAAACAAGGAGAAAAGAGACCAGTACCATTAAACTCCAAAGACTCATCTTCTTTGGACTATTCATTTGAAATCCCCCTTCCCATCTTATTCTCTTTGACCCATTGAAGCATTTTTTCGAGCAGTAGCCTGATTTCATCGATATGGTTGAGGCATATTTCGTGTAATTCTTCAGGCGTAATTTCGTGATAAAAATGCACCATACGATTCCGATAACCTGCCATTTTCCTCATCGATTCGGCCTCGATTCCGACGATCACTTTTTTTTCAGAAAGGCCCTTGGCGATCTCCTTATATTCCGTGGCAGGGAAAGCAAACCTCTTTGCAAGGATGTGACGGCCAATATCGAAGAGGGCTTCCAGTGATCGCCTCAGGTAAGATTCTGCAGCCGCCACATGATGTTTATTTTGTAAAAACTCGGCCTTGTTTTTAATAGGGAGATCCCTCAGGGCATCCGTCATTTCCAGCACCCATGAGGCTCTTTGAGCAACAACACTCTCGCTAATGTCGCCGGGAACCATGCTATAGGCCCAAAATCATTTCCTGTTTGACCCGTTCATAGGGGATGAGCTCTGCCGCCCTCCTCATGATGTAGAGTTGATATTCCGCCTCATACGTTGCATCTTGTTTGTAAAGAATTTCCCCGGTAACAATTTCAAGAGCCAAGAAAATGGGAGCTTCGGGGATCACGACCACATCAACCCGAGGTACATTAAATAGGTCCTCAAAGAATATGGCTATTTCCACCTTTTCCTCTACGGTGAGAGGTCTTTCGGGTTTTACACCAATGTCGAGATCAGACGATGTCGAAGTTAAGCATTCTATCCTTCCTTCAATCAGATCGAGGGCGTCTTTCGCCCTGCTCCCAAAGGCATAGATGACCTGGAGGTGATATTGAGTTGCAATCTGGATAATTTGATCTTTCATCTTCTTTTCAGTTTGGACATCCACGTCCATTCTACCACTCCCAATATTTTTGTCAAACTTACTAAGGAATCCATAATTGATCCCGATTTAATCGGGATGAAAATCTCCCTTGACCCCTCTTTGCCCTCCGGGCCAGAGGCCCTATGGGCTGGAGGCCAAAGAGGGGGAATTGCTCCCTTTTGTAAAGGGAGGCAAGGAGGGATTTGGTCCGCAGTGTCTATACAATTATGGACTGACTAATAACAAAAGGGCTCTACCGAATCGCTTCGATGAGTCCATTTACCAATGAGGCGGCTTCTGTTTCAGGCAGACAATACTTCATCTCCGTAAATCTCTTTCTGAATCCTGAAACCTCTTTCGCCACTAGCCGATCATGAAGAATAACCTCGCTCATATATTCTGCCAGCAAACCAAAATCTTTCTCCATCATCCCGAAGCGAGTCATCTCCTGAACTCCCATCCTCAGACAACTGGCTGCGGTGAAGGCCTCGTCGTCCGGGGCGGCCTGATAGTTGACGATGATGTTGTTCTCCTCCAATCGCTCGGCAATCACCGGTCCTTTTCCATAACCCACTCTGACAATCACCTGATGCGTCTCTGTGTATCCCTTTTCAGGGTCTCCCTCTACAATTAATCCCTGATCCTTAAGGAAGTGGGCAAAGGCTTTGGCATTGGAGATCACGGCCTTTTGATATTCCGATTTAAAAACATTCATCTCATAGGCCGCCATCAGCAGTCCCAAAAGCGTCCCCAGATGGTGATTGCTCACACTTCCGGGGAAGACCCTGCGGACAATGGCCTCCCAGAGGTCTTCGTATTCCGTCCCTTCTCCCATATGACTTCCGATAACCCCTCTCTGGGGGCCGAAAAAGGTTTTATGGGTTGAGCCGGTCACAATATCGGCGCCCTCCTTAAAGGGCTCCTGAAAATAGGGGCCGATCAATCCCAGCACATGGGCCATGTCATAATGGATGATCGGTCTCGGTTTCATCCCGGATGCCAACCGGGCAATCTCCTTCAGGGGCTCTTTATAAAGGACCATGCTCTTGCCCAGGATGATCAATTCGGGTTTGTGTATTTCCAGAAGTTCCTCTGTCTTTAAGAGATCGATCTGATAGAGATCCTCTTTCATCACCGGGAAAGGAACAACGGAGGGCCTCTCCGTTAAAGGGTCGATGGCAATAAAATCTCTCAGCGCCCCCATGGGTTGTGCGCTGAGATGGCCTCCCCTTCCGAGATGATGATTCATGACCTTCCTGATCCTTCGGGGTTCGCTCTTTCGGTCGAGCCGGTTGAGGTAATCCATCAGACCGCTGAAGACAACCGCGTTGGCCATCTGGCCGCTGATCACCCTCGCCTCCACTTCAGAACATCCCAGGAAATCCCGCATCTCAACTGACAGAAAAGCTTCCACCTCTTCGATCAACTTTGTTCCCTGATAATAAAAAATTTCCTTCTCTCCAAGGGCTTTGACGATCCGGTGCTCCGCATATCGATGGGATGGATCCATGATGGTCAGGAGCCTGACCAGAGTGGAAGGGGTCTGTTCCGAAGGGATGAGGTTAATGGTCTCTCTCTGTCTCCAATGCGTATTTGTTATGGCCCGCTCGATCAGCTTTTGGGCCGCGCTTTTCAATTCTCCAGCCGGCTCGTACCTTTTTAAGATCTTCTCTTGAAAAAGGATGGGCCGGGCATAGGGAGGGGCTTCCCCGGATAAATGCTTTTCTACAACGACCCCTTCAATGGTCTTCCCCCTCTGCTGAATCTCTATCCTCTGGCCATCTTCAAAATCGGAATCAATGCAGGCTAATGCAATGGCCCTCATTCCTTTTTCCTCGGAGGGTTTTGACAGGATTCCTTCATCAGAAAATATCCAGTAGGGGACCATCGTCCCGCTTGTCACATACCCCGTTTTCCTTCCCTTTACAAAGACTTCATAGCCTTGCCTGGCAATCGCTTGTCCTCCCTGACTTCCCCCCCGACTTCCAACGATTGCAATGGGGACAACCCTTCTTTGAATCGTCTGCTTCTCTCTGGGCGGCAGGGGAATTCCATCCGTCCTTGCCTTCAATTCTTCAAATTGTCGCCTCAGGGCCTCCTTTCCGATGAAGTCTCCTTTTAAAGGAGAAAAACTGACTGCCAATCCGGCAGAATAAACCGCATGGATGGGTACCTCCTTTCCCTCTTGATCGACCCCCAATTCATGGCCATACAGGGGTAAGCCTGCCTCCGTCCTCAGGGTATCCCTTGCCCCCAAGCCCACAGGGGCAATCCCTTCTTTCTCTCCAACGGCAAGGATCGCTTCCCATATCATCCTCATCTTCTCTCTCTCAGAAAAGAGTTCGAAGCAGATAGGCTCTCCCGTATATCCGGTTCTTGAGATGGTGACAGCGACTCTGACCCCTTCGATCTCGCAAACCCTTAAACGATTTCTCCAGGGGTCAGGAAGTTTTGAATGACTTTCGATGACAATTTTTTCCAATACCCTTTTGGTCACAGGACCCTGGAGGGCGATCATCCCCATCTCTTCACTTTTATCTTCAATGACGAGCCCCCTGAATCGCTTTTTATGATTCATGAACCAGTTCCAGTCTTTTTCCTTATTGGCCGCATTGACGACGAGAAGATATCTTGACTCCGAAGGGAGATTGCCCTCATCCAGTCGGTAGAGATAAGCATCATCGATGGCTCCGCCCCATTCGTTCTGGATGAGGGTATACTGGGCCATGCCGTGTTCCAAGGCCAAGACATTATTGGTCAAAATATACTGTAAAAAAGGAATCGTCTCTTCTCCATGGATCAAAAACCGGCCCATATGGGAGATATCAAACAGGCCGCCATATTTCCTTGTGCTGAGGTGTTCTTCAAAGATCCCCCGTCCATAAGAAACAGGCATCTCCCAGCCCGCAAACTCGATCATCTGGCCGCCATGTTCTTTATGCCAGGAATAAAGTTCGGTTCGTTTCAAATCCTTTCCCATGCCTAAACCTCTTCCAACCGATTTTAAAGACGCTTATATTTATTAATAGTCCCAAACTAGTAAAGACATCGATTTGTAAAATCCCTCCTAACCTCCCTTTTCCTAAGGGAGGGATTACCCCTCTTTGGCCGCCGGCCCATAGGGCCTCTGGCCCGGAGGGCAAAGAGGGGTGACCTGCCTGCGCGAAGCCGCTTCGGCGAAGGCAGGGGGGAGATTTTCTAATTCTTATGTCAATTGAATTCTGAGACTGTTATTAACATATTCCGAGGGATACATCACTCACCTATGATCTTGACCAGAACCCTCTTTCTCCGCCTTCCATCAAACTCGCCGTAAAAAATCTGCTCCCATGGGCCAAAATCGAGCTTTCCCTCTGTGACTGCTACAACGACTTCCCTCCCCATGATTTGACGCTTCAAATGGGCATCGGCATTATCCTCACCGACATTGTGTCGATATTGAGAGACCGGCTCATGAGGAGCAAGCTTCTCCAGCCAGAGATCGAAGTCATGGTGAAGCCCCGATTCATCATCATTGATAAAAACCGAGGCAGTGATATGCATGGCATTCACCAGAACAAATCCTTCCTGAACGCCGCTCTCCTTGAGACAGGCTTCAACCTTCGGAGTAATATTAATGAAAGCCCTCCGGCCCGGCACCTCAAACCACAATTCTTTCCGGTAGCTCCTCATGCTTCCTCACAGATTTCATATTTATTTTTCGGCCATTATATCGAACTCATTTCCAAAATTCAATGATTTTAAGAAAAACGATTTGACAGAGACAAGAATTATCGTTATTATATAACAAAGAATACAATAGGCACACATTCATGAAATATTTTGACTGGAATGATGAGAAAAATGAAATGCTCAAAAAAGTAAGGGGGGTGTCATTTGAACAGGTCGAATTGGCCATTGCATTAGGAGATTTAGTTGACAAAATAAAACATCCAAATCCGGTAAAGTATCCGAATCAGAAGGTTTTTTTGGTAAAGATTGAGAATTATATCTATTCGGTTCCATATATTGAGGATAACGAGAAAATATTTTTGAAAACAATAATACCAAATAGCAAAGAAACAAAGAAGTATTTAGGAGGCAAAAAATGAAAAAACCAGCATATTTGGATAAAGACGAAATGGAATTGGCAAAATCACTTGAGAATGAGGAATGGATTTCCGACCTCACCAAGAAACAGAAAAAACAATACGAGGAATATGCCCGCTATAGCCTGAGCAAACGAAAGCGGATCAATATCCGAATGAGCGAACGAGATTTAAAGAAAATTCAGGCTAAAGCAATTGAAGAGGGGATACCGTATCAATCTCTCATATCCATGTTGATTCATAAATATAATGAGGGGAAATTATCGTTTAATCGGTAACCAGCCTAATAAGGCATTTAGGAGGGGGCAGCAAAGGACCCTGTACCCTTTAACTTTCGCGTTGTAAAAAGAAAAAGGTATTATGCACTGCAGGTGGTTATCTCACTGATCTCGATAGGGATTGGATTTTGCAAATTAAACATTTTTCGAAAATGTAAATGAACCCCAGATATTTAAAGCTTTTAATAAATTTATACCCGCCCTACTGGGGGACAGGAATTACCGTCAAGAGTATTTCTCCGGATTATAGAGAAATATGCGTACAGATGAAGATGAGGGGGTACAACCGTAATTATGTGAAGACCCATTTCGGCGGATCTTTATATGCCATGACCGATCCTTTCTTTATGGTAATGTTGATGCACATTTTAGGAAAGGGATTTGTTGTTTGGGATAAAGCAGCCCATATTGATTTTATCAAACCTAGTCAAGAAACGGTGACCGCAAGATTTTTGATCAACGAGGAACAGATCGAAAGAATAAAGAATAACACATCGAGCGGTCAAAAATATTTTCCTGAGTTCTCGGTTGATATTGAAAATGAGGCAGGAGAGAAAGTAGCGCGGGTGGTAAAAACGCTCTATATAAGAAAAAAGGTTATTTGATATCGTACCCGGAAACCCTCCATTTACCATTCTTGTCTAACATGGGAGTGACTGTTTCAAAAGCTATTTATTAAAATCCCTACACGGCAAGCTCCAAATTCTCACTGGGCATAAACATGGCTTTCACCGATGGCCGCATGAGGATCACGATGGTAAATACCCCCAGGATCGTCCCGAAAGGCATAAAGAGGCAATTCAAACTGGCGATGACCAAACAAAAAATATAGTTTTTATGTTTAGCGATAAACCGTCCGGCTAAAACCACACAGAAAGCAAAGGCCAAACCGATCAGCATTAAGACTGCGCCAAGGATGATAAAAATCCATCCCAAAAACCATGGTGGAGGAGATCCTGAGCCTTCGAACCGGTCCGGAAGAACAAGAAAAAAGATTCCCAAACCGAGATAGATAAGCGGGAAAAAAGAGAATAACGCGGCAATGCCGCCAAGAACGTAATGAAAAATGGATAACAACTCAAGGTGCTCTTGATCCTGATTCATTGTTTTTCTCTTCCATAGATATTTTTGATTATTAAACTTCCCAACTCTTAATTCTCAATTCATAATTCTCAACTCAAGGACTATTCATTCCAGTCTTCCCTCCAGTCGGAGCTGGATAATAATTTCCAGGATCCTGGGCATGAGTTCAATGGTGGCCTTCTCACCCTCCAGGATCGCCTCATGCTTCTTTGAAAAATCGGCGGGACCAATATGGCCGACCTTTGGCCGGATCACCACATCCGCCTTGGCAAGCTGAATGGCGGCAAGCTTTGAATACATGATGTCGATTGACTGGAGAAGGGTTTCAATCGTATTCCCGGGAGGCGTCCGCTCTGCACCCACCGAGACATCCACGCCGATCACCACATCGGCTCCAAACCGTTTTGCCGCCTCCACAGCCACGGGACTCACCACTCCCCCATCTACGTAGAGCTTCTCTCCAATTTTGACAGGCCTGAACACACCCGGGATGGAACAGCTCGCCCTGACCGCCTGTCCGGTATTGCCCCTGTTGAAGACAGTCTCCTTGCCGCCCTGAATCTCTGTGGCGACGGCATAAAAGGGAATCTTCAATTTCTCTATCGGGGTGTTCTTCAATGTTTTGTTGACAAATTCTTCAAGCTTCTCTCCTTTGATGAATCCATTCTCCGGAATGGTCAAATCGATAATGTCTTTTTGCTCTATCGCAAAACATAATTTTTGCAACTCAAAGGCATTCAACCCAAAGGCATAGAGGCTGCCCACTGCGCTGCCGACACTCGTTCCGACGATCATATGGATCGGAATTTTATTCGCTTCGAGAATTTTAATAACCCCGATATGCGCAAAACCTTTCGATGCCCCTGCCCCCAGCACCAGGGCAATTTTAGCCGGTTTGGGCGGAGGCTGAACAGGCAGCTCCGGAATGACCGGCGGAGGTTGAGTCTCCTTCAGGGTACAGGAGGTCATGGCTATAAAAACACCAAGAATACAAAACCATCTCTTAAGGTGCATCGACTCTCTCCTTGATAGCCCCTCTTATTAATGAATTTACCAAATCACGCGGAGGAGGTCAATTTGAAGCGCCCTCAAACATCTGCGACGCATGGAAGGAGCTGCGGACAAAGGGACCGGAGGCAACGGCTTTAAAACCTATCCGTTCCCCTAACTTCTTATATTCTTCAAATTCTTCCGGAGGAATAAATCTCACGACAGGCAGCCGGTCGGAACGAGGCTGGAGGTATTGACCGATGGTCAAGAGGTCGCATCCTGTCTCCCGCAGGTCTTCCATCAGATCCATCACTTCTTGATGTGTCTCTCCCAGCCCGAGCATGAAACCCGATTTGGTATGCAATTGAGGATAAAGTTCTTTCGATTTTTTTAATAGACCGAGAGACCTCCCATAATTGGCCTGCGGTCGAACCTCTGAATAAAGCCGTTGGATAGTTTCGATATTATGATTCAGGACATCGGGAGATGCGTGGAGAATTGTCTCAAGAGAAGAGATATCTCCCCTGAAATCAGGAACCAGCGCTTCGATCTTTATCCTTTGATCCTGTCCCCGAATCGCTCCGATTGTGTTGGCAAAAAGTGATGCGCCCCCATCGGGAAGGTCATCCCGGGTAACAGAGGTGATGACCACGTAATGGAGGCCCATCTCCACAACCGCCCTTGCAATTCGCTCCGGTTCGTTTTCGGCAGGAGGGGCAGGATTTCCATGCTGAACAGCACAGAACGCACAATTCCTCGTGCAAACTTCTCCAAGAATTAAAAAGGTTGCCGTCCCTCCGGCAAAACACTCCCCGAGGTTCGGACAGCGAGCCTCCTCGCACACGGTATGAAGGCCCCCCTTATCCAGGATCTTCTTTACTTTTTGCAGATCATGGAGAGGAGGAATCCGTTTTTTCAGCCAGGAAGGTTTTTTTAAATTCTCCAATGCTCAATGACCAATTGGCAATTTTCAATTATCATTTTTAGTATTAACTGCTTCCTGCTTTCTGCTTACTGCTTACTTTTTTGTACTCTATGCGCTATGCGCTTTTTGGGGGTCGCAGTGGTTTCGGCAAATGAATCGCCATCCCATCCACATCGAGGCATGCCTCTTTCAGTGCCTCCGGAACCGTTGGATGGGCCTGAATGAATTGGGTGAAGTCTTTCATCTTGCTCCCCATCATCATGGATGCAATGGATATGAGAAGGGTTGCTTCATGGCCAATGATATGAACTCCTATGATCTCATCGTTCTCACGGCTTGCGATGACCTTGATCAAGCCATCGGTTTCCCCTGAAATCACGGCCTTCGGATTCGACCGGAATGGAAACCGGCCAATCTTTATTTCACCTTTTGCCTTAGCCTCCTTCTCGGTGAGACCGATGGAAGCAACTTCGGGATGGGTAAAGATACAGAGGGGAATCGGGTTTTTTTTCATCTCCTGATTCATCCCCATGATATTCTCTGCGGCCACCACACCCTCCTCCATGGCCATATGAGCCAGCAAGGTTCCTCCAATGGCATCGCCAATTGCATAAATACCGGCAACAACCGTCTCCATCCGGCGGTTGACTCGAATACCATTGGGGGAAGCCTCAATCTCTGCCTTTGAAAAATCGAGGTCCAAATTTGGAACCCTTCCAACAGCGAGGAGTAGCGTCTCAGCGCACAACTCCTGGATACCCTGTGGGGTTTTAACAGTAAGCTTTAACTCCTTCTCTCCATGTTGAATCTCTTGGACAGAGGATTGGGTAAAAATCTTTATCCCACCCCTTTCCAGAAACCGTCTGAGATTCCGGACCAATTCTCCTTCAAGGCCAGGCACTATATTTTCCAGAACCTCTACAATCGTCACTTTTGAACCGAGCGTATTAAAGAGCGTGGCAAACTCAACACCGATATATCCTCCTCCAACGATGACCATTTCGTTTGGAACCTTTGCCATCTCCAGCGCCTCATCACTGGTGATGATCCTTTTACCATCCGGAGCAATATCTGGAATGGACTTTGATATTGAACCCGGAGCAAGGATGATCGCATCGGCTTCGATGATCTCTTTTCGCCCTTCTCCATCGAAAAGAATTACCTGATTGGGACTCAGAAGATCCGCCCGTCCTTTTTTCACTGTCACGCGATAGGATTCAAGCAATACCTCCACGCCTTTTACCAGATCCTGAACGACCTTCTTCTTTCGCTCCATCATTGACCCAAAAAGTCCGGAACCGTCGGGCGAAAGGGTTTGAAAGACAGGAGAGCTTCTCAGACAACGGAGAATTCCGGCATCGTGTAGAAGGGCTTTGGTAGGAATACACCCGCGATTGAGACAGGTGCCTCCGATTCTATCTCTCTCAATCAGGGTTGGTTTTGCTCCCAACTGGGCCAACCGGATGGCGGCGACATAACCGCCAGGACCTCCACCGATGATAACCACTCTCTTTAGATTCATAGTCTTCAATGTTAAATGGTCAATGCTCAATGGTCAATTTGCAATTAATTCTTTTAATCCCTTCTCTTCCCAGTCTCTTGGAAAGATCTGTTTAAAATGGAAACCGACCCTTTCGGTTAATCGATCTTTGGGAACCTTTTCCCCAAGAATCTTTTCCATGGAGGTTATCTTCACCTCTTCGAGGCCGCAGGGATTAATAAGCTCGAAATATTTTAAGTCTGTGGCGTAGTTTAATGCAATACCATGAAAGGAGACCCAGCGCTTGATCGCCACGCCGATCGAGGCGATCTTATCCCCTTCGGCCCAGATCCCTCGATTGGAGGAATCCCTTCTCCCCTCAATCCCGAAATCCCTTAAGACAGAGAGGCTCACCTCTTCCAGCTGATCCACATATCGGATGAGACGATATCCGTAATCCTTCAAGTTGAGGATGGGGTAAACCACCAACTGCCCGGGACCATGATAGGTGACATCTCCTCCCCGCTCCACATGGAAGAGGGGGACCTTCATTGCCTCCAGAACATCCGGGGAGGTAAGTAGATGAGACCGGTTTCCGCGCCTTCCAAGTGTGATCACATGAGGATGTTCAAGGAGAAGGAGAAGATCGGGTATTCTTCCCTCCACCCGCATGGACCAGAGACGGCGCTGAAGGTCCAGGGCCTTTTTATAGTCCATCAGACCCAAGTCAATTATGTATCCCTTATTAGTCATTGGTCATTTGGTCATTGACCATTGATAATTGATCATTGCTCATTGGTTATTGTCTTCTCGATCTCCGGTCCATTTCAACTTCGGCTTTCTTGCAGCCATAACTTCGTCGAGCCGCCTCACCTTCACCTTCCGGGGGGCCTGGCGGAGAAGGTCTGGATTCTCTTCTGCTTCTTTTGCAATGACGATCATCGTCTCAATAAACCGATCGATCCCTTCTTTGCTCTCGGTCTCCGTAGGCTCCATCATCAGCGCGCCTTTGACAACCAGGGGAAAGTAGATCGTCGGCGGATGATATCCATAATCGATCAATCTCTTTGCAATGTCGAGAGTTGAGACATGATGCTTTTCCTGATACCGGTCGGTAAAGACACACTCATGCATGCAGGGCCGGTCGTAGGGAAGATAATAAGAACCCTTCAATCCCATCATCAGATAGTTGGCATTGAGCACGGCCATCTCACTCGCCCTCTTAAGCCCTTCTGCCCCCATGGAGAGGAGATAAGCATAGGCTCTGAGGATGACCCCGAAGTTCCCGTAGAAGGCTTTCATTCTTCCGATACTCCGGGGCCGATTGTCATTGAACCGGTAACCGCCTTCTTCCTTCTCGATCACCGGGATGGGAAGAAAGGGAGAAAGTTCTTTCTTTACTGCCAGGGGCCCGGAGCCAGGACCTCCCCCGCCATGAGGCGTGGAAAAGGTCTTGTGGAGGTTGAGGTGAACCATATCCACTCCGAGATCGCCCAGTTTTGCGATTCCCATCAAAGCATTGAGATTGGCTCCATCGCAATAGACAAACCCTCCTTTGCTGTGAACGATTTCAGCGATCTCTGGCAGGTGCTCTTCAAAGAGCCCCAGGGTATTGGGATTCGTCACCATGATGGCCGCCACATTTTCATCCATCTGCTCGGCTACCTTCCGGGGACTGATCACTCCTCTCTCATTCGATTTGATCTCCGTCATCTGATAAGAGGCGACGGCCGAAGTCGAGCAGTTTGTCCCGTGGGCAGTATCCGGAACCAGCGCCCTTCTCCTCTTTTCACCGCGACCTTCAAAGAAGGCCCGGATCATCATCATCCCGGTCAGCTCGCCATGGGCCCCTGCGGCTGGCTGAAGAGTCACATGATCCATTCCTGTAATTTCAGCCAGGTAGCCTTCGAGTTCATACATCAATCGAAGGATTCCCTGAACCAGGCTTTCGGGCTGGTAGGGATGGATGGATGCAAACCCTTTCATCCTCGCCGCTTCCTCATTTATTTTGGGATTATATTTCATCGTGCAGGAGCCTAACGGATAGAACCCGCTATCGATGCCATAGTTCCACTGAGAGAGACGTGTGAAATGGCGGACCACATCGATCTCGCTCAACTGAGGGAAACCATCCAGGCCCTCCCTTAAAAGATGGAGAGGGATGAATTGCTTAGCCTCCAACTCCTCCACATCCCATTCGGGCAGGGAATATCCTTTCCTCCCTTCCCCTCCCTGCTCAAAGATGAGGGGTTCATCCTGGATGAGGCCGTTATCTTTTATCTTTCCCATCGCCTTAACCATAGCACAAATCCCCCTTCATCCCCCTTTGCTAAAGGGGGAAAGAGGGGGATTAAGTACTTTCTCCAATGCCTCTGCCCAATGATCAATTTCTTCTTTAGTGTTCATCTCCGTCACCGTAACGACGAGATGGTGATCAAGCTCCGGATAGAATCTTGAGAGGTCCAAACCTCCCAGGAGCCCTTCCGTCCTCATCCTCTCTAATATCTTCTCGGGAGCTCCATCAACCTCCAGTACAAACTCATTAAAGGTAGGAGATGAAAAAGCAACACGGCAACCCCCAATCCGAGAAGCGGCCTTCTTTGCATATTCCGCCTTACTCAGGTTCATCAGGGCCAACTCCCTCAACCCGTGCTTTCCGATGCACGAGAGAAAGATCGTTGCCATCAAGGCGCAGAGCCCTTCATTGGTGCAGATATTGGAAGTCGCTTTCTCCCTGCGAATGTGTTGTTCCCTGGCCGCCAGGGTGAGGACAAAACCCCTCTTTCCTTCCAGATCAACGGTCTCTCCCACAAGTCGTCCGGGCATATTCCGGATAAATTGCTCTCTGGTCGTGAAGATGCCCAAATAAGGCCCGCCAAAGGAAAGGGGAATCCCGAGACTCTGCCCTTCTCCTGCCACGATATCGGCTCCCAATGCTCCAGGTGACCTCAGAATTCCGTAGGCAATCGCCTCGTTGAAACCAGCAATCATCAACCCGCCTTCCTGATGGACTCTTTCCGCGATCGTTTGAAGGTCTTCAACCACCCCAAAAAAGTTTGGATTTTGAACGACGACGGCGCTCACCTCCTGATCAAGCGATTTTACCAGGACGTCCTCATCTGTCCTGCCCTCCCCCTTCTGATATGGGATCAGTAGGATCTCCTGTTCTTCGGGGTCGATGTAGGTTTGGATGACCTTCCGATATTCAGGATGGATAGCCTGTGAAACCAGGACTTTCTTCCTTCTTGTAATACGGTGGGCCATCAACACCGCTTCGGCTAAACTCGATGCCCCGTCATACATCGAACCATTCGACACTTCCATGCCGGTCAACTGGCACATCAATGTCTGAAATTCGAAGACGGCCTGAAGCGTTCCCTGGCTGATCTCCGCCTGATAGGGAGTGTAAGCGGTATAGAACTCCGAACGGGAGGCCAGATGCGAAACGACAGCAGGGATATGATGTTGGTAGGCTCCCCCTCCTAAAAAATGGGGGGGTCTTTGAGATTCGAGCCCCTGAAGGTGGCGAAGGAGATTGGGTTCGGAAAGAGGACCGGGTAAGTTTAAAGGCCGGGAAAGCCTGAATTCTGCAGGGATGGTCTCAAAGAGATCCTCCACTCTTTTGACACCGATCGCCTGAAGCATCTTCCGGACATCCTCTTCAGTATGCGGGATGTAACGAAGGTAGTCTTCCATTACGTTTCCTCTGAGAGTGTTCCCTGATAGGCTTTTGACGAAAGGAGTCCCTTCAGTTCCTCCTTTTCCTTCAATTCCATCCTGAGGAGCCATCCTGTCCCATAGGGGTCTGTGTTGATGAATTCCGGATGGTCCTTCAGTTCCAGATTCTTTTCAATGACCTTTCCGGCAACCGGAGAGAAGATGTCGGCGACCGTCTTCACCGATTCAACGACTCCCATGTCCCCCCCTTTCTGAAATTCGGACCCAATCTCCGGAAGGTCCACATAGACGATATCCTTCAACTGGCTCTGAGCATAATCAGTGATTCCAATGGTTACAAAACTTCCCTCATTCCTCACCCACTCGTGGTCTTCTGAATAGAGCAAATTCTCCGGAAATTCCATTCTGTTCCTCCATGGCGAGTCCAATTTCAAATTTTAAATTTCAGATTGAAGGTTTCGGAACTTACAAAAAAACGGGCTTAAGGTTTTTTCAATTTGAAATCTTCAATCTGAAATTATTTCAATTCATCCAGCGGAATATTGATGACCGTCTCGAGAATAGAGATGTGTCTCCGCTCCCCTTCGATCAGGATCATATGTTTCGATGTCTTGGGAGGCATTCTTCTCCCTTCTAACGCTGTCTGGATGACCATCTCTTTTGTAACCGTTTCTCCCTCCCGGTGAGGGATGACCTCGATCTCCGGAGACTGGTAGTCAAAAAGAATAACAGGAATCTTCTTACATCCAATCCTTTTTAAAGCATGCAACCGGTGGTGCCCATCCAGAATGATGTAAGTTTCTTTATCCACGGCAATGGGCATCTTAAGGATACCGTCGCACAGGATTTCATTTTTCAATTCTTCTAAGTAATCCGGTCGAATTTCTTCATGCTCCTTCAACTCTTCTAAATCGATCAAACAAATATCCTTCAGGGTTTTTATATCTGAATGGGTAGGTTTCTTGGATGGATGGGATTTACTGGACCGTTTTTTCTTTCTCATGGCTCTTATCCTATCTGCTTTTGACCAAAATAAAAAGGAGGAAGGCAATCTTCTCCGCATCGCCTTCCTCCTGTCTTTTGACCTGAGAGATTATCCCTTCTGAAAACGGGATTTGTCCCCTTCGGTGTCCAAGTCTAAAGATTTGGATCTTTCCAGGATTCAAATAAGTTACAGTCCTTTTGCCTGAGAGTTTCGTCCCGATCCAATCAGGATTTGCCCCTTCGGCGCCCCTCCCCTAAGGGATAGGGTCTCTCCTGTAACCTATTAAAAATTCTGTTCCAAATGAAGAACGATGTCAAGAAGATTTTTCCCCCTCACCCCTCCCCTCTCCCCCGATCGCGGGGGAGAGGGGAGGGTGAGGGGGCATCAGCTGCGTAACCAAGATAGCATGCAGTTTTTTTAAGAGCCCTCTTCACACCTTTCGCAATACCACGTCGATCATCAACTGGTCGGCGAGGCGGTGGAGATCGTTTATCAACCTCTCCTCCGAAACGGAGCGGGGAACTTCGACATCGATGTCCATTTCAAAGATGGGCGTTCCGCTCTCCGCAGAGGTGAGACGATGGGTCTTCATGTCGATGATATTGGTTTCCCGGTCAGCCAGGAGCCGGCAGACCTTGAAAACGATCCCTGAATGGTCAACCCCTGAGGTGTTGATTTTAAAATGGTCACTCTCTCTCGTGGCTCCGGGATGGGCTTCCTCGAAGGTGACGGGGGAGAAGAAGACGGTGAGATTCTTCTCCCGTTCGAGACGTTTCAGATCGGAAACAAGTCTCTGATTCACTTCCTCTCTGTCTGTGGAAAAGAGGAGGAGAAGGGCAAAGTGGTTCCGGAGAAGACCCATGCTCGAATCTTCGATATTTCCTCCGCATTCATAGATGACCCCAGAAACATCGGCCACCATTCCAGGCCGGTCCTTCCCAATCACCGACAGAATGAAATAGGTCTTCATGGGACCTCCTTATTCCCGCAAAGCGCATAGGGAAACATCTTTTACGCCCTGAGGTTTAGAATTCCGCAATCCGCATTCCGAAATCCGAAATAGTTTATTCAAGGATCTCCAGATGGACATATCTGACTTTCAACCGTTTGGGCCCCACACTTTGAAACAGGATGGTGGCCTTCTGGTCTTCATTCATCCCTTCGATCGATTTCACCCTCCCATCGCCAAACTTGGGATGCCTCACTCTCATCCCTGTCCGGAGGGGGAAAAATCCTTCAGGGCTCCATACCACGCTTTCCTTCCCTGTAAAATCATTCCCCTCTGCCGGAAACCCCATTCCATCTCCAGACCGGCCGAAATCATCAAACCAGGAAGTCTCCTGTGATAACAGACCTTCCGTTTTTCTTTCCCTCTCTTCGACCTGAATCAGCTCAAAGGGAAGTTCATCAAGAAACCGGGATGCGAGGTTGGCCCTGCCCACCCCAAACGTGGAGCGCTTCTCCGCCCGGGAGAGATAGAGTTTCTCTTTTGCGCGGGTGATCCCTACATAGCAGAGCCTTCTTTCCTCCTCAAGATCCTCCATTTCCTCGCCCCTCCGGTAGTGAGGGAGGAGCCCCTCTTCCATCCCAACGATAAGGACGACGGGAAACTCCAGGCCCTTGGCGCAATGCAGAGTCATCAGGGAGACCCGATTCTCTTTGTCCTCATAGAGGTCCACATTGGTCACCAGAGAAACCCTGTCCAGAAAGGTCTCGAGGGTAACTTCTTCCTCCCCCTGTTCAAGTTCGGTCAACACATTGACCAGCTCATCGATATTCTCAGCTCTCGAAAGGGCCTCGTCCGTCCTTTCTTCTTTCAGCCGTTCGAGGTATCCTGTCCTGGCAAGGAGGGTCAAAGTCAACTGACCGGGGGAGAGGGTCTTTGCTTCTTGACGAAACTCTTCAATCAGATGGATAAACCCTTTCATTCTTTCCCGGACGCCGGGAGGAAGCCAGTCCTCTTTCAGCGCCTCTTTCATCCCCTCATAGAGAGGAAGGCTCTTCTCTCTTGAAAAGACAGTGATCCTCTCCACGGTCTTCTCTCCGATTCCTCGCGGGGGATGGTTGATGATCCTCTTCAGGCTGATCCCGTCCGACGGATTGGAAATCAGCCTTAAGTAAGCCAAAATGTCTTTGATCTCTTTCCGCTCGTAAAACTTCATCCCTCCCACGATCGTATAAGGAATTTGATGTTTGACCAATTCCTCTTCGATGGCACGGGACTGTGCATTAATCCGGTAGAAGACGGCAATATCGCGGTAAGGCCTGCCCGCGCTTCCCGGGTTTTCCGGAAAAGATCGATGGACATGCCCTGAAATCTTCCGGACGACGAAACGCGCCTCATCCGCCTCATCCTCGGCCACATAGAGGGTGAGAAGTTCACCTTCCTGATTTTCCGTCCAGAGAATCTTCTCTTTTCTCAAACGGTTTTCCTTAACCACATGGTTGGCCGCCTGGAGGATATGTTGA